>Ga0209589_1001132_pt1 | contig 42632 bp, 18 predicted proteins | sample CowpeawhiteBW_FD_187525 | JGI IMG/M metagenome (GOLD analysis project Ga0209589, IMG submission 187525) | Root nodule microbial communities of legume samples collected from California USA - Cow pea white BW (SPAdes) (version 2) | ecosystem: Host-associated > Plants > Roots > Nodule | place: USA...
ATATATATATATATATATATATATATATATATATATATATATATATATATATATATATATATATATATATACCTTTTGACTGTTAGTATATTTTATGTTTCTTTGACATTTTTATTTACATATATAATCACTTCCCTGAATAGAGCATATAATAATGTGAATGGGGAATATATGTTCTTTGACTATTAATTAATGTATACTTTATTTTTCTGAAAGTCTTACAAAATTTGTTGCACTTATAAATTGATTATTGTCAGAGTTAATGAGAATTACATTAATGTATTTTTGTTATCATAGGAGTTACGATAAAACAAATTAACATCTACAGCACGGTTTTTATGCATATAATATATAATAAGGTTATGCATACTACATATAATAAATTTATATTTTCTTAAAAAAAGTCATCATGTGGGAATCTTTGTATTTTTGTATAAATTTTAATAATTTACACGAGACAATTTTATTCAAAAGTTCGTGGTGAACATTAATATAATTGTTTGGAAACACTTGAAAGAGAGAATTGTGTCCTTGATGGAAATTAATAGGGTCTAATCCGTTAGTAAAGATTAAAATATTTTGTAATTTTACGTTTAACTATAAAAATATTTCGTTAAACTGATTATATGTTAAAAAACAGTAGATATTGTTTTCTAACTAATTAGGCTTATTTTATTTTCATTTTAGCACCTATTTCAAATCCACAGAGTTTGATTTTGTTCTATTTTAAACCATAAATTTATATGTAATTGGTATTTTCTATGTTTAAATGCTGAAATTGAGTTTGATTTTAATGGTCTTATTACTCACAAGAAAAAGTCCTCGTTGATTTGTTGAATATACATACCTATACCTATACATACATACATATATATATATATATATATATATATATATATATATATATATATATATATATATATATATATATATATATATTTCACATTACAATTAGTATTTTTAACTCGTCTGAAATTTGCATGTTGCAGTTTGCTTATTTCTACAAACAATTGAACAAACCACTGTAGAATAATTTGGCACATATATTCTCCTCTTTTGAAAACAATCACATGTAATAGTTCTTTTATTACATATAACGTATCATTCATATTCTCCATGTTGCAAGAGAAAAGTATAATGAAAATCTAATGATATTTAACATTATTCAAGAATTCAATATGACACATGGTCTCATGTGTGTGAACTTAACTAACATAATCTCTTACTATTTAAATATATACGTATAATCTAAAAGAATGGTATAACAACAGTTTTCAAATAGCTTTATAATATTAAAAATTAAAATAGTATTTTAAAATGATGTGATTCTCACATGTATTAAAAAGAAAAGTATGCGTAAATTTCTTTACGTGAGAGATTATTCTTTAATATTCAAAAAATTCAATAAGATGAAATCATTTTAACACTTTCTCTTTATGAAAGATTTTTTCGGTATTCAAGAATCCAATCAGATGAATGATAATCCATATTTACTCCCTATGACTTACTATTTTATTATCTCTTTACTCGATGGATTGAGAGAAAATATCCTATTTGTGTTAGTGATTTATATAGATATAAAGTCTATGTTAGTTATTGATATCAAGTCTATTATTATGCTAGATCCATCAAGCAACGATCATTATCTGGAAATTGCTCCTCCTTAACCCAATTATTTTTCTATTCTTCATTTATTGTTAATTTATTTACTTATTAGTTCCTTTAATTAACAAGTCATATGTCTCTCACATTAAATCTTATATTCTTCGTTTTAGTTGTGACATTATATATGTTTATGAACCAATAAACAAACATTAGTGCAAAAAATACGTTTTACACCTCAATATTATACTTGTTTTAATCCACCGGGTATAAAAGTAAGGTCGTGACAACTTTGTAAATAACACGACAACTTCTATATCGGTTATAACTCCAATTGGGATAGAACTGTTGAAAGAAACACATTCTATACCTGTTATACCTCAAACCGATATAGAAATGAAAGGGGGCAATAATTTTGTAATAATGGAGAAGTTATTCTATATCGGTTAGTTACTATACCCAGTATAAAAATGAAATGTTATTCTTACGTCATTCCCACATTTCACATTCACTTCTTCATAGTACAAATATTTCTTTCCTTCTCCCTCTCACACTCTCGCTTTTTCCTCTGGCGTTGTTCGTCCAAGGTTCCTTATCATGGTGGTTGCGCTGGTGGTCATTGTTGTTATTCACTCTTGGGCTAGGGTGTGTTGGTTGTGGTCATGCATTCCTTTCTTCTTATGGTGGTGTTGGTGGTGCTCGTACTCTTCTATGGTTGTCTGTCATTGCTAGAAAAGGTTTGTGAGTGTTGGTGTGGCTCATCGTTGGTGGGTAATAGTTGTTCACACTCTTTTTATGGTGCTTTGGTGATGCTCATTGTGCATTCCCTTCTTCCTCTCGCGCTCTCGCACTCTCCTATGGTGGTGGTCATCTTTCATTATTGGTAAAATTTTATCCTTATTTAGGGTTTGGGTGAAGCATAGTCCAAGTAAGTTTGAACCTATTCTATGTTTTTCGTGTTTTTCTTGAAGCATAGTATAATGAAATTTCACTGTGATTCTTTTCTTCAAATTCAGCTTATATGTTGTGAAATCTGTTTAATTTGTTGTTGTGCTTATTTACTTGAATGTGTCTTTGATCTGTTTGATATCTATTTTTAGATGTTGTGTGACATAGGATATTATATGTTGTGTGATGCCTTGGATGGTATCTTACACCAGAGGTTTTGTATTTTTAGTGGTCATCATAATCATCAAATAATTTGTAGCATAATAAAAATGGACACCGTACGAGTCCTAATTAATAGGACTGTTTAACAATGAGATATTATTCTCTTAAATTGTTATGACTTTTTACTAATTAGCAACATATAATAGCTATGTTGACTATGAACATAAGAGAACCTCTTTTACATAAAAAGAGAGAATGTTTCCAATCTAATATTTTGAAGTGAGGTGTAAACAACCCAATCCATTGATTAATTATTTGTGTGGGTGTTTGGTGGTGGGTTAAGTTCATAGATTGGACTGCGTGTTTGGCTATTTTTTAACTCTAACTAAAAGCAGGGGTGTTGGTTTATATGCACAACAATGGATCAGAGTTGGATAAATTTTATATGCACAACAAATGAGTATGAGAGTATAGTAGAATTTTTTTTTTTGCAAAGATGAATGTTTCAGACAATAAAAAAAGATTTATTCCCCATGTGTTAATTGTTTGAATGAGAGAAAATTGCCAACTAAAGTATTCAGAAGCATGATCTTTGATGGTTTCCTGCAAAGCTACACAAAGTGGACTGTTAGGAATCCAAGTGTGAGTCTAAGTCCCACATTGACCAAAATTGAGAAAGTAGAGAACCATATAAGGATCAAGGCCCATAAACCCATTGTCTTAAGGTTTTGGGTTGAGAGTGGTGTCAGTGTCTTATGTGGTTGGGCTCAGGTCTCATTGGTGTGTTGTTCTCCCCAGTGAAACCCTCCTTATAAACCTAACAAGTGATATCAGAGCTGATGGTTAAAACCGGCTCAGACGAGTGCAGTATGGTCCTAATATCGAAAGTCTTCCTGGCAAGGGTCCCAGGTAAGGGTTCCAGGTAAGCGTGTCTCGTTAAGAATAACGGCGGTACAGAAAAGGGCAGAAAATGAGTACTCGTGGTTGGGCAGCTTCTGCGAGGGTGTGTTGTTCTCCCCAGTGAAACCCCCTCTGTAAAATCTGACAGTGGACATGACATGGTGAATTAATAGACATGTCAAGTGTACATGTGTCTAAAGTAGAAGCAAAATAATTTTATTTAGAGATGGGTGAGCGGCTAGAGGAAATGATTTGTGATATTAGACATGATTTCTTTCAATGTGCTCATGTATATGTCAATTTGTGCAGTGACGCAAAAAAAAAAAACTTTATATACAGAATGCACTAAGTATAATCACCACATTTGAGCAAGCATCCAAAAGTCAAGCATGAAAGGATGCCATAAAGTCTAAGATTACAACAACTGAGAAAAATGGAACATGGGAACTAACAGATCTACCAACAGTAGCAAAGAAGACTGGTGTTAAAATGGTATTTAAGACCAAGCTAAATGAAAAATGAGAAGTAGATAAATGTAAAGCTCGTCTTATAGCAAAGGGGTACACTTAACAAGCTGGAATCGATTACACTGAGATATTTGCCCCCGTGGCAATATGGGATACCATTCGACTAACCTTGACCATTGCAACTAGTAGCAGATGGAAAATTTATCAATTTGATGTCAATGGTGAATTCTTACACGAAGATATAATAGAGAAAGTGTATGTAGAACAACTAAAGGGATTTCAAGTAAAAGGTATAGAAGACAAAGTATATAAACTCAAAAAAGATCTCTATGGGCTTAAGCAGGCCCCTCGAGCATGGTTCAACAAGATAAAATCATACTTTGTCAAGGAAGGTTTTGAAATAAACACGAGTGATCACACTTTGTTTACAAAGAAGGAAGGGGGAGCATATGTTTTTATCGTGAACTTGTATGTGGATGACAACATCTTTATAGGAAATAGTGAGAAAATATTCGAGGAATTCAAGAGCTTTGAAAAAGGAATTTGAGATGATCGATCTAGGATACATGAGACATTTTCTTGGTGTAAAAATGACACAACTTCAAATGGAATTTTCATTTGTCAGAAGAATTATGCTAACGAAGTCTTAGAAAGATTTGGTTTACAAAATTGTTCATCTGTCAAAAATCCAATTGTTCCAAGGTGCAAGCTCAAAAAGGATGATGGAGGGTTGAAGGTTGATGCTACCACTTATAAACAAATGGTGGGAAGTCTTATGTATTTAACTTCCACTAGGCCAGACTTGATGTATGTTGTGAGTCTGGTGGCTCATTTCATGTAAGCTCCGACGATTATGCATCAAAAAGTTGTGAAAAAGGTCCTATGCTATTTAAAAGGAACCATTAAACCGAGATTGTTTTACAAAAGAGAGGGAGGTGAACATTTGGTATCTTTCTGTGATAATGATTATGCTAGAGACCTTAAAGACTAAAAGAGTACTTTAGGGAATGATTTTAAGATGTCAAATGGTTTAGTTGTTTGGAGTTTGAAAAAGCAGCCTGTGGTGTGACGACATGCCTCTAGCCAATGAGCCTATAATTAGAGTTATGACTAGGAGGATACAAGAAGACTGAACCTCCTCTAAGCATGACAAGCCCAAGTTAAAGTTCATCTGGACTAAGGAGGATGGGAAGACCTAGTCTAGTACTTTGTATTTGTAACTATTAGGCTATGGTTTATTTTTGGGCTTTGTATTTTGGACCCAATAGTATAAAGCTTTCTTTGAACCATGTATTTGGACCTAGAATGGAGTTTGGGCCTAGAAAGAGTTGGGCTTGAGAATAGGAGACACATTAACCCTAATTTGGAGTGCTAACTTGGACAATAAGTTAGAGTTAATGCTCTCTTTTGTGGGCCTACAAGCATGGAACATGTGACTTGCTTATGTGGCTAGTCAAACTTGTGGCATGACTTCTTTTGGCTCCAAAATTCAATTTTCTAGATCACTTTTCCTCCCATTTTTGAAGACACCTTGCTCTCCTTTTCTTCTATAAATAGAAAACTCTAAGCCATGTAAAATTGATTCATGAGTGTAGTAAAGTTAGTTTGTTAAGATGACTCTAGACTTTGCTTTTGTGAATTAACCTAGGCTAGAGTCCCCCTTGAGTGTTGGCCTAACCTCACTTAAGAACCTCACAAATCACCATCACTAAACCTCCTCCTCTCCTTTCTACAATGCTTCCACGCTTTCATTCATGCAAAGACTCATTCATCTCATGCACATGGAGTTCTAGCTTGAAGATGGACTCATAATGGTGTTTCTATCCACCATTGAGATTGAATTTATTTCTGCAGTAGCTTGTGTTGCTCAAAGTATTTGGATGATACATGTAGTTCAGAGATTGGGGATTAAGCAAAGTAAGTGCATTATATTATGTGATAACAGCTCAACAATTAAACCGTCAAAGAATCTTGTGATGCATGGTAAGAGTAAGCATATTCATGTTCAATTTCATTTTCTTCGAGAATTGACAAATCAAGGAGAAGTTGAATTAGTGCACTATGTTACTAAGGATCAACTACTTGATACCAAGGCCTTGAAACTTGAAGTATTCGTGAAATTGAGAGAAAGACTTGGAATATGTAACATTGAAGGAATAAATTGACTTTGTTTTTCTTGAATAATAGTTCAGTTTAAGGGAGGGTTTGTTTGAAGAATGTCATTGTATGTGGAACATGTTATTTCTAGTCAGTTTTTAATAAACCTATTCTTTATGAATAAGATTCTTTGTTGATTTGTTTATTCAGAAGAAATAGCCATGATCTAGTCATAGGTCCATTTTTTACGCTTTTTCTATGTTTTTGTACTGGCTATATAAAGTGATTCTTTCATTGAATAAATTAAGCTTAACAACTACCACATAATCTAGTTTTAACAAAAAGAAAGTAGTAGAAGATGTTTTCCATGCATGGTTTTGCAAGCAGATGGTACTAAACTTGCCTCTAGCTCTTCTGATGATTATATCTTCTGGATTCTCCATTGATTAAGTTAGGAAACTAAAAGAGGTAGTGTGTTGATGACCTTGTGAATACCACAAGTAGGAGTCATCACTAAGGGAAAAGCAAGCATCCCATGAGTGTTGACCAACTCCGATTTCAACATTGCTTCAATGAAATTTGAAAAGCTTGAACATCATTAGGTTTTCAAATTTCGAATAAATAAGATTTTTTCATGGAAAAGGACAGAAAACTAAAATAATGTGAGAAAAAAAGGAGATCATGATTCCACAATATGGTTTTTCACAAAGAAGGAGATAAAGTGACAATAATGAATCCCAAAGAAAAAACCAAAGCAAATCAGGGAAGCAAGACAAAAAAAATTAAAATCATAAATGCAAAAAAAAAAAAAAAAACTAAAAAAAAAAAAAAAAAAAAAAAAAAAAAAAAAAAAAAAAAAAAAAAAAAAATCTTGAAATGCATGAATGAAATTAGGTTGCCATATTAGTACAATAACAAGAAAGAGAGAAGAGAGGCAAGACGTGGATGACATATTGATAGAGAATATGCTCGGCAAAGAAAGAAAGAACAATGAGACTAGTGTTATAGAAGATTTTGTGGATTTTTAAACATGAAAAAGGATACGAGAGAAGAGAGTGAATAGTGTGTGGATTGACATGAAAAAGGATACTAGAAGAACTACGTGTAAGAACTAAAGACAATCATGTTAACCATTTAATCTCCAAACTTGGTTAAAATATTGATAATTGACATTATCATGTTTTTATTTTTGTTTTTTTTATCTTTTATTATTATCTTTTTCGATATTTCAATTTTATTTACTAAAATTGGTAAAGATAAGTATTTAGTTCACATATTTAATATTTTGAAGATAAGAGGAAATATCAAAAAAATTAAGAAGAATATTAACAGAATTTGATTATCAAAGATATCACCAAGAGGATATATTTATAAAGTTGGTTACTCCAATACAAAATAATGTACAAAGTTGTAGGCTCAGTCCAATTCGAGCTACTCGCCTAGTGAATGTCCACTTGGCTAGCGAATTGTGGGTAACTCGCTCAACGAATAAAGTCGCCCAACGAGCTGCGAGTTGCGAGAAATCTATAAATTGAGGGTGGCAAAGGTCAAAACACACGTTTAGGAGAAAGACACCTGACCTACCTGACCCAAAAACACTTAACAGTTGAAGAGCATTCTGAATGTTGGAGGTGTTCATTTTCATCATTATTTTAACATTAAGTATGTTTAAGAATAACTAACTACCTCATTCAAGGTGGTTGAGTGTAATGTATTCTTAACTCTTTGTGAATTTCCACCACTCTTATGTCTATTCTTATTTTAACACATGATTATTGACTGCATATGTGTGAGTACTTGTTGATTTAAAGATAGTTTAGAAAACCTAATTGACATATAACAACTAATATATTTCACATACTACCCATAGATGTGAAACATGTAGTCATTCATAACATCAGAACTTGATCATTAATGCAAACTTATGATAAAAATTACTAGACATTGAGTTTTTATTATTTCAGTCTAAACTTGTTGGTAAGATATTATGATTTGTTACAAAATGTATGAATGTTAGAAAAGGAATTAGAAATATATTGTTTAGTGTTTTGCTTTGAATTGAATCATGAAACCCAATCCTAGTAAAACTTTTACCATATATTTTCTTAAATGAAATTAATTGTTTTTATTGTGTGATTTTTTTTTTTGCTTTTCTAGTTTTAAATTTATTTCTCATTCATTAATATTGAAAATTCATAACCTTCATTAGTAAATAAACATATTATTTCTTATAGAATTTTTTATTTTATTACTTATGCAATTTGGTACACTGGTCAATTTTTTAACAAATATATTTCATTTTCTTTTTGATTTTTTTAAGAAATTTTCTCCAAATGACACATGTAAAAAGTTGTTGCTTGTATACCTTCATTTGTATTCATTTGTTTATTTGTTTATGCATATTTATATATTTGTATTTGTATATTTTATAGATTAATTGCCCTTAATAGTGTTAATGATAATGTTTAAGAAAAATAATTCACATCTTTAATTTCACTAATGCCGTTATAATGAATTATACAAAGAGAAAATTTAATATTGATGCAGATATGAAAACTAAATGACCATTTTTTTTATGAATAAAGAAACCGAATACTTAATAAGAAAAAAAAAGAGAGAATTTAACTTTGGAATAAAATAGAAACCAAAAGGAATGGTTTGGTTCCGTACCATTTCCACTGAAAAAAAAAAAAAAAACAAAGTGAGAAACTCGAACATCATCAAATCTCAGACACAATCAAAAGTTTCATTTCTCTTCTTCCATTTTCTCACGCTATCAGCATCAACGGTGACACGTCAATGAACGGTAAGCTTCTTCTTCTCTCTTTATCACCATCTTGTTTGTGATTTTCCCCCACCCCATTCTTGAACTGAATCTTAAAAGTTTGCAATTTGACGCTGAACCCATGGAAAACTAGAATTTTATGAATACGAGGTTGTCCCTTCCGTGATCTCATCCATCTCTCAACTAATTTTCAATGCTGCCATTCTGGATCTGAGACCCCTCTTTGGATCTGGCTGTGGTGGATGTGATAAATAGAATGTGATGATCTCTATTTGTGATTAGAGGTGAAAGTTGTGTTGCATTGTGAAATCTTGGTATGGGTGAATCATAATTTCCAATATCTGATGTGACTGCAGCCAACCGTGATTGATGAATTTTGTTGTTAGGCATCTATCACTTGGTAAATCAAAATCAGAATTTGAATTGATATTTTTTATTCAAATGGGTTGTACTTTGTCCAAAATTTGGTGTGTTAAATCTATTTTCTCGCAGATCTGGTGCTAATTGTGAACAGCATAGTTTTCTTAAGATGAACTTCTGCATTTTAAAACTGTGTCAGGATATCATGTGAACTTGAAAGCCATAATATTTTGAAGATATGGTGTGATTTTGTCAATGGAATTTATTCTTTGTGTTATTCTTTAAACATTTTAGTCTGTAAGTTGCCCTGTAGTTGCCTTGCCATAGTTGTTTCGAGGTTGCAAATCATATTTGTGTTTTGTGAATTATCCCTTTACTAGAAGAAAAATGCAATTTGCTGAGTATGGTTGAGAAAATGAAGATGTGATGTTACGTGAATGTCCTCAAAGGATATGATGTGGATTATTTAGTTTTAGTATTTAAATCTTGAAATAGTGATAGGCTAGAAGAGTTTCGGAGAGCTTCTATACTGGCAAAGCTCTATATTTCCAGTAGAGAAGTTCTTGAAAACACTTCTAACTTGTATTCAATCAGGTCCGAAGTATTATGAATCTTGGCCGTATCTTATGTGTACGTAGCAATTCTTTTTATAAATGTTACTGAATAATGCTGATATCTAGTCTGTAACAATGCCCTTATTGTGTTGGTGTCAAATTTCCACCAAAATAGACCTTTCCTCGCACATAAGACAGAACAAATGGGGTAGATTCTAGAGTTTACACATTAATCATTGGTAGTTTCTTAAATAAATTACCAGGAAGTTATTAAAAATTACGAGATGGGTGGCCTTTCTTTCACTTGTTAGTTTCTGATCCTTTTGAAAGTCATAAGATAATTTAGATTACAGTTGTTATGTAGAATGATTGATTTTCAATAATTTAATCTAGATCTGAAATTTTCTTTTTCTCCTTCAACTTTTCCAGGCTTCCCTTTTTGCTAGATGAATTGACTGGCATGTCATTTTATTGTGGATAGAGTGCTATGGAGTTTAGGTAGGAAACACCAGTGGTAAAGTTTGAGAAGCAGAAAGAACATGGCTCCAGCTCGCAAGGCTGAGGAAAAGGCGGCGGCGGATGCAGCTGCATGGATATTCAATGTTGTTACATCTGTTGGAATTATCATTGTAAACAAAGCTTTGATGGCCACCCATGGCTTCAGTTTTGGTAATTACGTTCCCTTTTCAATTTCTTAATGACATCTTTGTTATTAGTCTACTTTTCCGTTTCCCAGGTTATGACCATGCTTTAATGTTAATTTCTTATATATTAATGCATTTTGTCTATCACCACTTGCAGCTACAACATTAACAGGCATGCACTTCGCTACCACAACTTTAATGACAGTCATACTAAAGATACTGGGATATGTCCAGCCTTCTCATTTACCCTTGTCAGAACTCTTAAAATTTGTTGTCTTTGCTAACTTCTCTATTGTTGGAATGAATGTTAGTTTAATGTGGAACTCAGTTGGATTTTATCAAGTGAGTTGGGCTGAGCTTTAACTATTGGTTTGTTCATTAATGTGTTCAGAAGTTATATCCACTTTTTAACCATTGGCAGATTGCAAAGTTAAGTATGATCCCCGTATCATGCCTGTTGGAAGTTGTTCTTGACAAGATTCGGTATTCAAGAGATACGAAACTGAGCATAGGTGTTGTTCTTTTGGGTGTTGGTGTTTGCACTGTTACTGATGTGAGTGTTAACGCAAGAGGATTCATTGCTGCCTTCGTTGCAGTGTGGAGCACTTCTATGCAACAATATGTACGTATGACATTTCTCCATGTGCCACTTATTAGCTTCCAAATTTAAGTGGCACTGTAAACTCACAAATATATGCTATTTCTCTAAGATGCATGCACAACTTATTTCAGCCTGATGTTTATTCTTCTGTGTTATTATACCTTAATTTGAATTTTATCTTATTAATTTGCACCTGGTACTGATGAATTCTTAAACTTTTTATATGCAGTATGTTCATTATCTTCAAAGGAAGTATTCTCTAAGTTCTTTCAACCTATTAGCACATACAGCACCTGCACAGGCCGCATCACTACTGTTTTTAGGACCTTTTCTAGATTTTTGGTTGACAGACACAAGAGTTGACAAATATGACTATAAGACTGCGTCGTTGGTAAGTTGTGGATAATGGAAAAATATTCATGTTAAATTTGGGCTTGTGCTTGGCTTCTGAAAGACTTCTTATACATAGTAATTACAATAACAAAGAAGCTTTTTCTCTGTTATTGTGGTTGGTTGGCTATGTGCATCAAATTAATCCATCATGTCTGTAAAAAGCCTATTTTTCAAAGAGATCATTTAGATCTAAATCCATTTGTTGGTTTCACTTAGGGTTTTTCATGGTGGTTTTCTAACTCTAATTATTGGGCTATCATCCCTTCTAACTGGGTCCTCCACTATCTTCATTTCACATGTCTAATCATCTTAGGCATTATTCTTCCATCCTTCTGTCAATAGTTGTCACTCCTACTTTATCTCTAGTATTCAATTTTTATCTCGTTTTTTATTTTTTGGGTGACCACTCCTCCAAAGCTACATTCTTATCTCTTCCATATTTCTGCTTTTGCACCTTTGGCCTCTAGAAGTTAATGAATATGTTTAACATAATATATGATATGACTTTCATAAAAAGATCAATCACATTTCATCAATAGCTTACAACTTTTGAGGGGAAAATCAACAAAATTTGATTCTCTAGTGCAAGAGTGAAACAAATGTTTTGGGAAACAAATTTGTGTAGGGTCCAAATTGAAGAATCTAATTTAGCTGTTGACTCACTAGTGTTTACTTCATTCAATGAAAATGTAGATGAACATGATAAACAATGAGAACTCATACATGACATCTTTTACTTTTGTTGTTTGATAATTACTTAACACTTTTACCTAGTTGCTGAATCATTTTTGTCTTGGTTTTGGCAGATATTTATATTCCTGTCATGCACCATTGCAGTTGGTACCAACCTAAGCCAATTTATCTGCATTGGCAGATTCACTGCTGTTTCCTTTCAAGTACTGGGACATATGAAGACAATACTTGTTTTAATCATGGGGTTCTTTTTCTTTGGTAAAGAGAATCTCAATCTCCAAGTGGTTTTTGGAATGGTTATAGCTGTTGTTGGAATGATTTGGTATGGCAATGCCTCATCCAAACCTGGTGGAAAGGAGCGCCGGAGCCATTCTCTTCCTACCAACAAGACAGAAACATGATAGTTTAAACAACATTCACTAATTTTTGTTGTGTTCAAGTGGGGTGGCATTATTTGCCAAAGTTGAGCATACGAAGATAGCTGATTCTAGGAAAGTGTTATAATTATTTAAATTAAACCTCATTGGTTCCTAATTATTTTCAACCACATTTTGTAATTCGTAAGATTTCATCTCTTTGGATTCTTAGGGCCATTTGATATTTCCTTATAGATCTAGCCCCCCAGCAAAAAATTTCATCTTTGGAATGATTAGATGAATATATTATATTCTTTGCTGACTCCTTATTCGAAACTTGTACTGTACTTTAACAGTGTGCAGTTGAAATTGATTCAGTCATTCATGTGTGAAACACATTAAGGCATACAAGTTTTTAGTATTCTTCTCTTATCTTTGATGTTAGGTAGAGATGTCTATACTTAATCACTACCAAGAGGAGATTGTTCTATTTTGCTTTATTTATTTATTTAAACATTTAAAGCTGATTAATTTAGTCACTATCATAATATACACCCCTTTTGGTTTTAGTCCCTAAAAAAGAAATCTTGATTATTTTGGTCATTGATAATATTTTTAATTGGATTTCACTATTACTATTTAGAAACGACATGAGAAAATGATGTTGAAAAATATCTGGCTGCTTAAACAGAAGGCGTATTAAAGGGACTTCAGAATAATTTAGATGGAAGCTTGAGTGTGTGTATATATAATATAAGTGACCAAACTTGTAGTTGTAATTTTTAGGGTATTGTAGGCATACATGCAATAATGAGGACTATAATAGATATTTTATGAAAAATGTTATTCAAATGAGATATATGTTACAAATGGGTAAAGAATGTCACCAAAAGTTTCATCATCACCAACTCCAACAAGAATGACATATTAGAGTCTCAAGGCAACAACAAAAGCTAGGTAATGAGTGTTCCATTGAACTAGTTTATGGAGTGTTAGCTCTAACCGATGTTTAGGTGAGACAATCCAAGCTCAAGTCAAGTTGAGTGAACTAAATCCAAACTTATGTTGAGTTGAATCGGCTTGAATTAAAGTTGAGCTAAATCGGTCTGATCTATGTTCAATAAACCTAATATTCATATATATTGAATCAATCTCATTGAATTTGATCTAATTGACAAAGTAGATTCAATCTAGATTAAATATAGATTTAATTCAATTTAAATTGGATGGGAAAAATCCAAATCAAACTAATTTATTTAAAATAGATCAGAATTATAAAAACGATGTATTTTATTGGATCTAAATTGAATTTAGATTAGATTTTGAAAAATTCAACCACCTTCTTTGTTGGTCCTCCTTTGTTCCTTTGAAATCATTCTTCTATTTTCTACAACAACTTCACCATACATAACATTTTGTGTCATATGAAACGATTCTTTCATTTTTGTACAATTGGCCTTTGCTTCACCTCCTCAATTTGCGAAACAACATATAAAAGTGAAAAAAATAAACCATAATACTTTGGATGAACGATATATTCTAGATCCTCGTGTTTTAAAAGGGATGGTCAATAAATCATTGTTTAACTGTATAGATATTTTTTAACTGTCTTTTTTAATACCAAATGAAAGAAGTGAGGTAACTTTGCATTAAAAGGATGGTCAATGGATTAATAATAACATTGTATTTAAAAGGGATGATCAATAGATATTTTTTAACTGTCTTTTTTAATACCGAACAGAATATGTTTTAATAACACTAAAGTTAGAGTGAAAAGTCACTAATCCTTCCCCATTTTTTCATGTAGCATATATAAGATATCAAGACTACTTAATTTCATAGATTATATCATAAATGTTATGAATTAATGATCGTACATTTGATACAATTACTCTTATGATTGATATGATTGATACATGATTCATTATTCTTTAGGTAATATTTTGTATTAACTATTTATTTATATGCTTCTTTGGTTATCATATGTTCTATAAACAAGATTCTTCCTATAATAAGACACACATAGAAAAGTTACTCTTTATTCTCTTATTCTCTATTCTTCCTTTCTTCCTTCTCTTATTAACTTCATTTCATAACAATAAATATTTTGTTAATAATTATAATAATTACACATCAATTCTATATTTAATATAATTAATTGTATTGCTATTTTTTTTTAATATTTACAAAATCATTGGTCATTCTCGTTTTTTTCATAAATTTTAATTAGCTCATCAGATTTTAAGTCGTCTGAATTGGATTCTCATTTTTTAAAATATATTGTAATTTAACCATTTTCGTTAATATAATACTAACAACGTTAAGTAATGTTCCATGTAAGGAATTTAACTGATGTGCCACGTGGTTTTTTTGTTTTGCTTGAACAACTCACCATTCCATGACTTTTATGTTGTTTGAATTAGAGGAAGAAATGTAAAATAACGAAGTTGTTTAGATATATTTACTATTAATATTTTTAATTTTTATTTATTATTTTAATAATTTATTTTAGGATTAAACTTCTCTTAGTTTTCGTTTTTTTTTCCAGACATTTCAATTAGGTTTTAAGTTGTCTCAATTGAGATTTCATTTTTAAAAATATATCGTAATTTGATGATTTGTATTAGTATATTATTAATGACATTAACTTATATGTTACATGTCAGCTAATAATTTTTTTAATAATTTTTTAATAATTTTTTTAAATTAAGAAAAAGAGAAAAACAATGGTTACATGTCAAATTAGAGTCCTACCATGTGCATTGGCAGAGGCAGTGTGACATAGTAATAATATTGTCATGTATCACTATCGAGACAAATGTCATGTGAAAAATCTCAATTTAATCCTTATATTTATTATTTGATTTTAATTTAGTCCCATTTTTTTAAATGGGAGCAATTTCATCTCTAACCAAATCAAAATCAAATTTAACTTTTACATAAATATTACGATGATAGTTTTAACAAAATTAAATTTATTTAAATTTATATTTTAAATTGAACTTTATTTAGATTTTGTTTTAAACATTTATATATGAATAATTTCTATGCAAATGTTAGAGTTAGTTTAAAAATAAAAATTTTATAAATTCAAATGTAAAATTTTACTTATAACAATTTAAAATGTCATAAATTGTTAAATAAATTTATTTTAAAATAGTTTTATAACAATTTAAAATGTTATGAATTGTTAAATAAAATTTTAAATAAATTTATTTATTTTAAATTGTTATAAAATTATCAATTATAATAAAAATATCATTATATCATTTATATAAAAATTAAATTTGATTTTAATTTAAAAATTTTTTGAGACTAAATTAAGACAACACAATATATTATTTCTTCCACATGATAAAATTCTAATTTGACACCTAACATTTTTTTCTATTTTTAATTAAAAAATATTAAAAAATTGAAAAAAAAAATCTAAAAGATTATTAGTTGACATGTAACATCTTTAATACTATACTAACAAAAATTACAAAATTGCAACACATTTTCAAAAATGAAATTTCATTTGAGACCCTCGAAACCTAATTAAAATTTCTAAACAAAAATGAAGAAAAGATTTAATCCTAAAATAAATTATTAAAATAATAAATAAAAATTAAAAACATTAATAGCAAATAAATATTTTCACCTTTTAATTTTTTTCACTCTTATCTCTATATTTAAACAACTTCATTCTTTTACATTTCTTCCTCTAATTCAAACATCATTAAAGTTATGGAATGGTGAATTGCTCAAGTAAATAACATGCTTTTCTAAATTGAAAGAAGTGACAAAAATAGTCTTTTTAATATAAATTAGCAAAATAAAACTTATTTATTTATTTACTTACGATTATTTCTTTTAACTTTCATCCCTACTAAATAACTTTCACTTTCTATTCGTATTTCTTCTACGTTCACTTTTAACTAAATGTTTCCTGTTTATGCACTCTGTTTGCACAATTCAAGTTCAATAAAATCAATCTCCTTATATAATATATATCTCAACACGACCAGACAGGTAAAGTACAAAAGAATATTGAAAGCATAACACTAAACAAGCAATAGAAATTTATGTTTTTATAGGGACACGACAAAACAAAACTCAAAATTTGCTTCAATAACAATATGAATCCTCATAATAGATAAAATGTAACAGCTTAACGCTTCTTAGAGACACCAACAGTTTTACCCCTGCGACCAGTTGTCTTGGTATGCTGACCTCGAACACGAAGACCCCAGTAGTGCCTCAAACCACGGTGATTTCTGCATAATAATAGTAAGAATACCTCAAATCAACTGTTATTATTACCTAATAAATCATTCTTCATTGTCAAAAAGGTAGGCGAACAGTTAAACAATCAAGAAAAGAAGAAGACGATTAACAACATGAATCCAAATTAATATGGGAAGAACAGAAATCTATCAGAATGCTTCATTAAATATTTAATCAGAAAATGATTCATTCATCAGATATCATCAAGCAGATGATTTTTGAGTCTCTTGAGCTTATCTTCATATTCAACTTATATCTGTAATTGTCAACAAGGCTTTGTCTACACAGAGACTTGTTTTGAACAGGATGAGCATCACTCAACGGCTATGATGCACAGATATATAATAGGTATATCGGATACGGTACACCGATACGTTTATTTTGAAAATAATACAATACTATACTTGACATATGCATATTAAAAACTGTATAATAATTCTTAAAAATAAGATAAATATATGATTAATGTTATGTGAATCCAAATAAAATCATATATATTAAAGTTGTTAATGTTGTATGAATCCAAACAAATTATAAATTATTGTCATTGTTGCTTTATAGATTATATACTTCATTGTTAAATATCGGTAAAGTAGGTTAAAGTATCGAATATGGATACATGATCCAACTTGACATATCGGTGTATCATAGCTCAACCCTAATGGGTACCACGGTAACCTTCATCGATATCAAATGGCTACAACTATACTGAAAACCATCAATCCCAACCCAATAGAACAAGAAATTACCCTTTCTAATAGAAATACTTTCTCAACCAAGGTTAAAAAATTCACCTGATTTTCTTCAACCGCTCCAAATCATCCCTCAACTTCATATCCAGAGCATTTGAAACCACCTGAGAATATTTCCCATCCTTGTAGTCCTTCTTTCTGTTCAAAAACCAATCCGGGACCTTGAATTGCCTTGGGTTGGCAACCACAGTCATAAGATTATCTAACTCTGCAGCAGTCAATTCACCAGCCCTGAAAAAAAAAAACCAAAATTCATTAAAATCAAAATCCAACTTAAAAGTGAAAGTAACAGAGCACGTTCCAATAAAAACATCATCAAATTAAAGAAGAAACAAAAATTATGTGAATAAAGAAAAGCATATAACAAAGGTTTGTAACCATCATAGGTTCTCGTTTTAATTATCATAAAAGAACAACACCAAAAGCAATCAAAGACTGGCATCTAACTTTTGTAACGAAAAAAAAATGACACAAATTCTAAACATCAAAAGGCTATTCAATAAGTTTTTACACCCTTAAGAACCGATTTAACAAGGTTTTAGGGATGACAACAAATTGAGAATTCATTACACATATATAGAATACTGAAAAAGTATATATTTGAACAAAAAGAAAAAGAAAATGGCTTCATGAAACCGAACCTCTTGTTCATGTCGACATCGGCTTTTTTGCAGACAATGTTAGCGAATCGTCTGCCAATACCTTTGATCGAGGTAAGAGCGAACATTATTTTCTGCTTACCATCTACGTTCGTGTTCAGCACACGCAGAATGTGCTGGAAATCCTCGTTTGCCACCACAGACTGCAATCAAGACCATATCAAAAGCTCAATTCTCCAAACACAGAAAAAAAAAAAAAAAAACAACTTTTGAAATTGCAAAAAGAGAAAAACGCATCTTTTAAAGATGGGAACGATACCATTTTCTTCGCTGAAGCTCTTGACCTATGTAGATTAGGGATTTGTACAATAGGGTTTCGGAGTTCTGTGCCACCCCTCCTATCGTTGCTCTTCACACTCAATTTTATTCACTAGGGTTTTCATGCAGAGCATAGAGAGAAAAGGGGGAATGACCATTTTGCCCTATGCATGCTTACTTTAAGATTAATAGATAAAAAAATAAAAATAAATTTAATCAAGGTTTTAGCCCTTACAATTTAAGATTAATCCCGTTTTTTTTATCTTAATTTTGCTTAACTTCAGAAAAAATATTTGCTTTTTTTTATTTTATTTTGAGAACAAAAATGTTTTGTTATTTTATTTGAAAGGTCATAATTCCACTTCCTTCAAAATTTAAAGATTAAAACTGTGAATAAAAAAAATACTCTTAACTTTATTTACTTTAATTTTTTATATTGAATTATTAGTCTTGTGTTTTTCGATTTTTACGCTTTTCTTCAAATTAAATAAACCATCTACGGTTATTATTTACTTACAATTTTTGAGTACATAATTGTTGTTTGGATTGAAAGTTGTAGTTGTTGTGATCATTTATTTGACAATTCATGTAAATGGCTATTCATTACGTTAGTTGCAATACCAACTTGCATTCCCTTTCTTCATCTTTTTTTGTTTCATAAGGTAAATAAATATATTAACCCAAAGTGGAATTTTATAATCACATTCCCTCTCTTAGAAGTACTGACACTTAGAATGTTGTGAACATATTAATAAAACAATATGCATAGAAGATTAAAAATGTTTTTTTTTCATAATTTATAATACTATTTATCTATATTTATATATAAAGTTTTTTTTCATCCACATTTATTTTCCAATTTTATTCTTTAATTTTTTTAAATTAAAATAATTATTTTAATTATATATATATATATATATATATATATATATATAAAGTAGACTTTAATCCTACTTTGTAAGATGATAAGATATTAAGAAGTGAACTTCAAACTTAACTCAATCTCATAAAATCAAATATGTTTTTGGTCTTTCAATTTTGAGTAAAAATTAGAATTAACCCCTCTTGAAAAACCTTGAACCGATTTAGTCCATCATTTTTAGAAATGCGTAAATTTAGTCCTTTAAACTAAATTTTGTTAAGTTTATTTGACGTTTCAAATGTGTTTCTCAGCTAACATTGAAGCGAACATGTTTCAAATATATTTAAAACGTTAAATAAACTTAACAAAATTTGGTTTAAAAAACTAAATCTACGCATTTCTAACCCTAAAATCAATTTGTAAAAGTGAGGTTTACACTCATTTATATACTTTAAATTTGGTCTTATCTCTAGTTGAGACTTCCAAAATATATATATATATATATATATATATATAATAAATATTTTTTTTTGTAAATTTTATTTATGGTACTCAATATTATATTCTCTTCTGGCTAAAATTTTTAATTTTGTAATGTACTCCACCGTTTACTCACATTTGTTAAATGATAGATTATTTTATTTGGGTTGGTTGATGTTTTTATTTTGTGTCCTGTAAAAGTTGTACATTTTGCAATCCCCGATAAAAAAAATATTTTTATTTCTCTATTCTGATGTCTTGTTTGTTAAATGACGTTAACAACCGGTATGATTCTACATGTATTTTTTGAATATTTTATCTAAAGAAAGAAAATTAATCAACATAATGAAAACAAAGTTATTTCATCTTAATTAGGTGTTAATTGTAACGTCCAAATAAATAGATAAAATCCATTTAATAAAAATTCCACATACATAAATATCTAGATATACATAAATATCTAGAGAGTACGAAGATTTAGGATAAGAAGTACTTCGTACCCCAACATATCCAAAAACATAAAAGAGGTCTCACACGGTCTAAAACAAAGTATACTAGTGAACTAATTGTACTAGGTCTTGTACAAACAAGAAAATCATAACTAATAAATCCTTTAGCGATGGCCCCATAGTGGGCCCAATACCCGTCCAATCCATCAAGTTGTAGCATTCCTATCATCATTATCACTGCCAGTAGTTCTCACATCTGCTCACATCAATAGAATCGATGATCATCGCAATAGGAGAAAAACCACATACAAGACAACCAAACAAGCAAGCAGGGTAAGCTAGTGTAAAAAAATCTTATATCACAACAGTCAACATGCAGTGCCAGAGTCAAACATGAATAGCAGGCATTCACACATGGATTACCAAAATCATTTAAGACCCCCAAGACTTGACTATCTGGATACGCATAAGGAGGCACCACCACGTGGCAGTGGAATTATGTTCTAGCAATGAGGCGTCACCATGAGGCCTTCGCGGAATTATACCCTTACAAGAGGCACCACCACGTGGCCTTCGTGGAATTACATCCTGGCCTTGAGGCACCACCATGAACTCCCACTATGAGGTTCATGGAATTAAGTCCAATAGGTTAGGCACCACCAAGGACTCCCCTCAAGAAGGTCCATGGGATTACGTCCAATAGATGAGGCGCCACCAAGAACTCTCACTACAAGAGTCATGGAATTACGCCCTACCCACACTTTGTACATGTTTCACCAACCAATCAGAAAGTTCTCATAATACTAATATCATGTATAAACAACCAATCATACAACTCATGCTTTCCAACTCATACACAATGAAGCAACATATCATTTCCACCCCAACCTCATATATTAATCACGGCATCATCCCTCAAATCATTCAAGTATAGTATTCAAGCCAGGCAAACAAGCAACCACATCATTAACCATTCACATTATAGCACACCACTCGCCCCAGTCTCGCTCAGGCTAGAAGACTCGCTCAGGTGAGGGAGATCCTCTCGCTCAGGCGAGTCCCTTCTCGCCTAGGCGAGAGCTTGGTAGTGGAACAGTGGCTCTTGCGAATTCTCGCTCAGGCGAGTCCCTTCTCGCCTAAGCAAGATTACACCTCACTCAAAATGGAGGCGAGTCGCCTAAGTGACAACTCGTACATGAAGGCTTGGGCGAGTCTCTGTTAGTCTCGCCTAGGCGAGATAGGCTCACTTGGGCGAGAAAACCAGTGCTCGTCACTGTTCAGTCGTGCAAAACACATAAACAACACCAAAATCACATTTCAACCAATGTCCAGCAATCAAATCATGAGCACACCTCAAGGATATGACTTAAACTCAGAAAAACATGCAGAAATCATAAATAACCGTAAACCCTAGCTTCCCTTACCTGGAAAGGGCTTATACGAGACTTCGACACCAACTACGGAGTGCAACAACTCGAGGAATAATCTTAGAAACTGGAAGAACAGCGGGCCAGTAAAAGAACAGAGTTACTATGGAACCCTAAATGGAAGAACACGAAAATAAGCTTTAGGGAGTACAAGTACGAGCTTGAGAAACACTTACATGGAGCAAAAAAGAAAAACTGAGCTCGAGAAATCTTGGCCAAGATCGGAGTTAAGCCCTAGCAGAGCGTTCTGAAAGGAAGAGGGGCAACGCTTAAGGTTCTGTTTTGCAAGAATGAAACTGAATTGGAAACCCTAACAGCTTTAGGGCCTTAGCACCCTATGGGCCAGCCCTTAAGCCCAACAGATTAAGACCAACTCTTAAACATTAGGGCAGAAATAAAACTGGACCTTACATTACTTTCTTTTTTTTCTTTTACCTTAGCTGGCTATGAAATCCATTCCGGATGAAGATCTACCTAATTTAACATGTCACTATGTTTTGTGTCACAAAATAAAAAAAAAAATCAAATGGCAAAGTGTATAACTCATTTAGGAAATCATTACATTCATGACTAACAACAAAAATTAGAACAAATTCAAAAACAAACACCCTAAAAATAAATATATTTAAATAAAATTAGAAAACAAAATTTATATATAATTTTTAATCTACTTAGTTATATAAAAAATTAACTAATTTATCATTTATAGGAGATCATTGTTTTTAGTAGAATTTTAATGTATAGGATTTTAGTTTTTTTTAATCTTCTTTAAGTTCCATAATTAAATAGAAATTGTTAAAAAAAATACAAACTAAATTTAAAAGGAAATACATTGCATTGATTTTCTTTTAAAAGAAGAAAATAGGTTGAAACATAATACAAATGCAATTTCTATTACGTTACTAACACAACTAATTAATTGAAGGATCTGAAAAAACAATTGAACCAGAAATATAAATAAAAAATAAAAGAATCAAATCGTTTATACCACTATCAAGGACTATCAAGGACTTGCTTAAGATTAGACAAACTAAGTACTCCTTATTAAGAAGGACAAAATCCCTCGACCTACTCCGTATAGATTTTTACTTCCAACTCTTTGTGTAGAAAAGTGCTCTTATAATCAAGTTTACTCTAATTCCAAGTCATATAAAGCACCTAAAGCAAACTGAATAAAATCTCATTAAAGTTTTTTTTTTTGTAGACCATTTATGTCTGAAAGGTCTCTTTCCTTATAGAAGCTCTGTGAACGCCCAAGTAATCATAGAAGACTTTCAATTTTTCCATTCATAGTAACTAGCCGCTTCAAAGAATCAACTTCATTGTAGAGGGTTGGTTCAACATTATCATTTACCTTCTGTGACTATCATCATATTTAACTAGAAAGCAATCTTCTGTGATAACAGAAGAAGAGAAGGAGAAAATGTAAAACATTCTTTGTATCAGTGCAATTGGTAGCCTTATGTGTGCAATGATGTGTAGTAGACCTAATTTGCTAGCATGGTGAGTCAATATATGCATAGTTAGAATGTTGTCCGGCAATATATGCATAAACGTGGCAAGGATAATTGGAATGTTATGAAATGGATTTTGTGGTAATTTGGTCAATAAACTTGGTCTACCACAAGATACTCTGTGTTTTGTGATGGCCAGAGTGCTATTTATTTAACTAAGAACAGTTGTTTAACAACAAGACCAAACACATTAGTGTAAGATCTCACTTTATTTGATATGTTTTTGTATTGGTAAAATAGTGGTCGTCTGAAAGTTCTTACTAAACCTTCCAAATGTCAAGTTTCTAACATTTTAGATTTGGTTGGTTTCTATAGAGTTTGAAGACACGGTAGAAAACAAGTAGTGGAATTCAACCCAAAGTGGTGATGGTTGTGTATAACTTTCGAGAGTAGTTCTTATTGTTGTCTATTTTTAATCCATACAAAAATATGGCTATTGTTTTAGTTCAAACTAGGCATTAACTAGTTTGTAGTTTAGTTTCTTTCCCGTATCCTATTAAGGCCTTACTGTAGTATATTTCAAATCATTTCACTCTTACAAACACGATTCTCATTGTATCAGTCTTCTATATTTTCTCTTCTCTTTATTAGAGATAATATATATTTACTTATCATAATTCTTATTGTTTTCGATCTCCTTACATACCATAACAGTTATATATAGAGCATGGTCATGACGAGTATGCTGATATAAGTAAACATACACACATACTGCAAAGCTAGTTCCTATACACATCATGAAGAGCATAAAACATAACAAACATAATACAAAACTAGTTTCTGTACACGGTCATCATTGTTTGATGTCATGTTTGGGAAAAAGAGGAATGGGACAACAATGTTGTTTTTGTGACTTGCTAAAAGAAACTAACATAATAAGAAGGTTTACTTATTTGCAAACCGTTAAGTTCCTAAACATAAATAACATCAGGTTTTCTACAAATCTTGAGATAAGAATAGTGCTAGCAACATAATCTAAGACACCTTTTCTAAGACACTTTCTTACTGGTCAGAATCTGTTGAAAGTTACAACATTAGAAGAGAGATTCATTAAATAAGGTGAAACTTACAATTTTGTGTTCTTCAATAAATTGTGTTCTTCAAAAGAGTGTCAGAAAGTGTGCTTTTAGCATTTCTACTTAAGGTAAAATGCATATAGACTAAATGGTTATACATGACTTCATTTCAGATAGAAATTGCAAAGCCTAAATCCCTTGCAGCTGTGTTAAGATATTCAATAGACATTCCATTTGAAAGCTGGTTGTGAGCTTCCCATATCAAGCATTTTTCTATGTCAGCTCGCCAGTCAATGACATCCAAATTGAAGTATAGATTATGAATGTCATTCTTTTGCTGTCTCTTAGGACCGTATATAATCGAACAAGTATTCAAAATGTCACGAAGAACAGAAGTGCTGAGAGCCCGTACATGTGCACTAGGATGAGAAAGGCATCTGATTGTAGCTGGTAGGCGACACTGCATGTGAATGTGCACAAGGAGGTTGGTAAACCATTCTATTTTATGTAACAGAACATGCACACGAGTTACTCTTGTTTCAAAACTTGAATTTCTTTTCTTAAAAAGAACAGTTTTTACCAGAAGACGGTGCTTTATAGGTTAGGAAGCACAGTTGTGGATATAGAAATTTAGAGAACTTTAGGACATGACAGGACCATACCATACTTTATAAAAGTAATTTCAAATTAACATGAAATAAAAATTTTAAAATCACCAAAGATAATCCATGTTTTAAAAATGAGCATAATCAATTATAGGGCAAAAATGTGAGTCCCTATATTTTTTTGTCAAATTTGGTTTTAGTCTCCGCACTTGTATATTAATGAATTAGTCTTCAAACTTTTGAAAATATGTGAATTTAATCCTCTTTTGTGCTCAAGTTTAATATTCAGTGGGGATTTTTTTACTGTCACCAAATTAAAGGAAGGACTATATTCACATAGTTTTTAAAATTTGATGATTAACTTATCAATTTCAAAGAGAGACCAAAATCAAGTTTGATGAAGAGTATACGTAAAACACATTTTCCCTTAATTATAAACACAATATGCTAGTATACTACCATTTAAAAGTGTTTGTGTTTCTTCGCTTACAGACACAAACAGTTAAAAATTCAGGATAACAACAGAATAATTTCAGCAAGGCCTTTGTTATCCTTTCTGTTATTATTCTGTATCTTGATTTTTGCTTGATTGTGATAACATATACTATGTTCATATGCAGTTGTAAATTAGAACCAGATTTGAGGTTAAACTAACAACTTTCATTCAGTATAGGCACAGTTTAAATGAGGTAAGTTTGGTTTACCTTCAACAGGTTTGAAAGACCATCTGCCACTGCGAACCCAGATTCTCCCAACTCAATCACAGGCTGAATCGCTTTAGCGGTTGCTTCCAGTAGCTGGCCAGTTTTACCAAATTTGAAGCATGAATATCAGAAAAGCTTAAAGATAATGCAGATAACATTGCTCAATTTCTTATAGCTGACTTGATTTATGGCGGACAATTTTTTAGGTTACTGTATGAAAGTTTTGAATTAAAAAGGTACAAAAGGAAACAGTAGTGGTTTACTTGAGCACAACTCCACACTATATTGCATAAATTTACATTCATATATAATTGCTTTTTATACAAAGTCTTCCATATAACATTGCCATTTTACCTCCAGGGAAAGAAATATAAAATATTACCTTCTCAAAATCTACTATTTCTCATGTTAAGACGTGAAGAAGGAACAAGGAATTGATGAATAGGTAAGTAGGTGGTGTGTATGTATGTATGTATGTATGTACCAAAAAATACTGATAAATATTTATCAACAAAAAATCATTTTATTGCCTATATATTTATCAAAAGGAATAAATATAAAAGTTTAAAGGAATGGAATTAAATATTAAATAACATGAAGAAAGAAAATTTTAGAAGAAACATTCCCGTCTTTAATTTTGAAAGAACTTTTATTGCCATGCGGCCATGAATTGAAGACAGGTATCTGGTTGAAATACATTGAAACTCTGAAACTGCATGGATAAGCTAATGTATGAACATGGTACCTTAAGCTGTGGTAAAGTGCAAGCTTCTCCATCCACTAGCATTCCGTCTGTGGCTCGTAGGAGTAAATCTGATGCACTTGCCACAACTACTAATGATTCTAAACTATCATGATTCCTCATTAGTTCAATTATCAATTTTACAATCCGCTGATTGATTCTCCACATCTTCTGACCAAGATTGTCATCTTTGGCAATCCATGGCTGCAACTCCTTCTCAGCCTGAAAAGCAACAAGTCCACTATGTAATTTTAACAAAAAAAATCCCGGAAAGGGAAGCTGATTTAGAACACTGGTTAGATGAGCTCTTCTGCAACAGATATTTAAACTTTCTGTACATTAAAAAATTAACAGTACTTACAATCCAGGCTAAAAGTCCATATCCAGAGTAATTATTTACGTAACCATTTTATAAAAGACACAGACCTGAAGAACAACTGCCGTAGCTGCCTTCATAGGTGATGCAGATACAACCTTGCATAATGCATCAACAACCTACATCACATTAAATCACCGAATCATTAATAATGGACCTTTTTCCTGTGGAAAATAGGAATATAATAGGAGCATTTAATCCACACAAACATTTATAATTTTTTTGAGATTGTTAGTTTTGTGCTAAATAGCTGTCTTATATGCAGTATAATAGTCATGGCAATCAATCATGGAGTTTATTAATAGCTGACTTTTGCAGCTCTCAGCTACGAATTTACACATCCCCGAAATCTGACAATTACAGCAATTAGCTTTTCATTTTCAAATATCTCATTCATTGGATACTCTTTGTTTTATTTCCTCTCCCGCTCAAAAATATCAAAATAAGGCTCTAGTTTCTCTGAATTATGACTTTGATATCAGTTTTGAAGCTTTACAAGTCTATGACAGGTCACGGTAAAAAGCTGAAACAATTGATAGATATCAATATGTTCAGATTATTCCCCTTTTAATACTTTTTTGCCAACATGAATCTTTTAACATCTTCAACTCAGTTTTTTTTTTGTGCTGCTGTGTAAGCTATTTGGTGATGCTTTCATGTATGGCCTGTGGAATAAAGATACAATCTTCTGGAGTCAGTGTATTGCTATTATGAATTCCAATCATCAGTAGTCTTTTTTTTTCACTAGTAACTCCAAAAACATAATAAAAAGAACTTGTGTGATATATTAAAAAATGCATAGTTCTGACACGAGAAGCATAGAGTATAACAAATGGTTCACAATTAAAAAAAGCAAAGAGGATAGTAGTTGTAGAAGTATAACAATGTAATAGTACCTGTCTCCACCCCTGTTGAGCAGAAGTGCTTTCTGCACAAGGTTGAGTCTCAGGAGATGCAATCAACTTCTGCCATAGTAGTGATACAACAGAAAAACATAACTCTTGCTTCTCTGCGAGCCTGGATCTAAGAAAAATTTGGGCACTGCAATTGAATCCTATATGCCTGTCCATAGTGAGGAAGTTGGCTAGATCAGAAGCATCAAATGCGAGACTTGTGGCTCCTTTTCCAAACGTACATCCCGATGCTTCATTTGAATATGAAGTTATATCACACCTTTTACCGAGTTCTGAGGGGGATGAATCTGTAGAGGATGAAGTAGATGTCTGCCCAGGGTCAAGGTGGCTATTGTTTTCAAACTGAATTTGTCTTTTACTACTACCACAGGGATCTTTACAAATAGGGGTGTGAATTAAGGTTGCTCCGAATGGTTCTGCCTTGTTAACTATGGATGCAACAGTTTTTCTGTGAATATCTATGAGATTGTACAATGACGATGCCCTAGAGTGGATTTCATCATCCCATTTGCAACGCATCAAAACAGACAGAGCACGCATGCAAGCTTTTGACCGTCTAAATAGTTCAGAAATATGTGCAGCAACCATAGCTGCTGCAACTATTTCATTTGAGCTGTAACTCCATGAGGTACCAACAGAAGACGGCTTCAATGAAAATAGCGCCTCTAAAATTGCTAAAATTCTGTGGGTATGGCGTATTGCTGAATCTATGCATTTCTGCAATGCTTGGGAAGATCCATCTATTTTGACAGGCTTGGCTATCTTTTCTACTTTGTTGGGGACTGAACGATTCTCTCCTCGCGAAACCATAGGGAACAACTGAAGCTCACAGGCAAGAGCACAAACAGCAGCCAGAACATAAGAATCAAATGCTGCTACAGGACCTTGTTTCTTCATTTTCCGATTATTGGTTTCTTTCTGGCTTTCAGATACTGCAAGTAAATCCTCAATCACTTCCTCCAAATAATTATCTTCACCTCTTGGCTTCTTGCTTGCATTGAATTGGACCTCGTGACTAACACAAACAGTTAAGACAACAAATAGTAGGCGCGAAGCAAGCTCAACAGATGCACATGATTCTAAGAAAAGTGAATGCACCATTGTACGAAGTTCTGCCACGGCAAGGTTTTTAGAGGCAGAGCCCACAAAATAGTATCTTGTTTTTCTTTTTTGATCACTAATGGACTCAGCTGGAAATGTCCTCTGAAGAATAGCTTCCACTGTAGCAACAAATATTTTCATGAGGCATGCTTCAGATGGACTTCCACGAGGAAGATATTCCAGAACCTTGAGTAGGGGTAGGTACAAATTCCATGAGAGTATGGGAGGTTGAAGTGGTGTTGCGACCACAATTTCTGGAAGATCAACAGCTGAAGAATTTAATGGAATCAAGCCATAAGCAGCCTCCCATATGGTACAAATTCTCCACTCAACCTCTGGACCATGAGCACAAAGCATTGAGGCAATGCCCTGGGCTGTAGCTTCAATGGTGGCTTCAGCAGCAGAACCAGCTTCAATCTGATCAACAAATAAATATTATGTCTACATTATGCACAAAGAATGAGCTCTATAGTACCACAAAAATGAGAAAAAGAAAATGAGGTAACTTGCAAAGAGTGTTATAACCTGCTTTCTGTTGGAAGAAATATAGCCACCCAAAGGTTCATGTTGAACTTCGACACCATCAACTTGCCTTAATGGAGGAAAAAGTAAAGCAGGCTGAGAAAGTATTCGGAAAAGCAATGCAGCTGCAGCGTCTGCAGCTACACCAGATCTCATGGACATTGCAGTCCCTATGGCCCGCAAGAAATGAAAATGCATCCAATTTCTAGGGAGCTGTATTAACAATTATAGAGAAGGAAAAAGAAAAAGTAAATCAGTCAATTCGATCGAAGCTTTCATTTTCAGAAGGTTACTGCAGATGAAAACATCAAAATGCACATTACTATGCCATCACCACTGCATGTATTGTAGTAAACCCAATATTGTCAGAAAAGGCTTTTGTATTGTTGTTATCTCTATGAACCCAGTTTCAGCTTATTTTTATTGCAATACTAACTAACTTAGTGGTCGATAAAATCCTTAATGACGAAATATTGAACTCATCAATGCTTTCATCTCAAAATATTGTCTAATGTGTAGAGATCAGAACCCTGATAACAAGTGCCATGAGAGCTAGTTAAGGAGAATTTAATGCACCGTATTAAATGAATCTAATTACGTAAAACAAAACTAGTATTTAAATTACATTTGTGTATTTGATAATTAGGTTTTAATATTCTGATTCACTTTTTATTCATATTGCACTAAACAATACAACCTGAACTTATAGACTGGAATTTGGCTTCCCAATTCCAAGCCTTAAACTCTGCCAATTATTATAATTAAGGCAGAAAAAAAAACCACCAACTTCTGACCTTTTCTCTCTTAACTGAATAAACTGTTAAACATCAACTACCCCATTTAAGTTTATTCAACATTATTAAGCATGTCCTCTTTAGAATTTGCATAAAGATTGTAAAGCTTACTCTTATTCCACAAGCATATTCTTCAGCAGCTCGAAGAAGTTCTACAAGCTGCACAGCAGCATCGAGTGCATCAGGAGCCCATGATGGGGGTGCTTCTAACAGTCCAAGAAGAAGCCTCTGAGTTGCACTGGGAGTCGCAATAGCATAATATCTAGACAATTTTGGAATTTAAATTTTCTCAGGATAATGCCTTCAAGGAACAACAAATTAACTACAGAGGTATTGAGTTAAGAATAACCTGTGAAATAAACGTGCATATGGTTCTAGAGCTGGTAATCCAGCAACAAGATGCTCATCCAAAGCTGTTGTTGGAGGAGGAAGTAGCAGGGCAGGGACAGCAGCAGCTGTTAAAGTGGCAGTCTCATAACGAGCAACTTCATCGTCACAAACACTTAATATAACACCAGCTCCATTAGCAACTGCCCATCTTGGAGTTGATGGCATGAGTTGAGGATGCTTCCCAGAACCACGTGCAGAAACTAAGGAAAAACAAACTCAATTAAGAAAAGATCCTTCTCTATTATAAATTTGTTTTAACAGGAGCAAAAATCATCATCAATGCTTTTTATACTTCCATTCAATGAAAAATTGGAAATGAAGGAATCAAACATGAGTAGACTGTGAATTTAGGCTTACAACTTACAAGGCTTTTAAGGTGAGAACTGACCAAGACTTATTAGGACAACATCGCCCATTTTGTTCTTGGTGTGGGATCATAACAAATCCCCCTCAAATATGGGTGGTAACATATTTATGGAATGAGGGTTGCACGTCCAATTATATACATTTGTTGTGGTATTCCAAAGGTTCAATTTTTTGTAGTATAAAATTTAGAGGAAGATAATTTGGGACTGAAGTGTTCTCTCTCTTTATACTATTTTACTTTCTTTCCTTTGGGATACATTCTGCAGTATATTCAAGCTCTCTTATAGACTCAAAATAACTATTAGAATTCTGTAAGGGTGCTCAGCCGTTACATATAGTCACATTAGAATTCTATAAGGGTAACCGTTACAAATATAGGTCACATGAATATCACTAATACTCTTAATAGACTTTGCATTCAATCTCCACTAATCTTTGTAACAACACATTCATTATTTTGACTATCATTAGTCGTTGTGGATCTCCAATCTGTATGTCCATACATGGTTTTCACTTGAATAACATCGGAGGACTTATGTAAGAATTAAAAAAGTTGAGTTTGATGATTTGATGGATAACGTACCAATCATTGGTGGCCGGAGTTCTCCTGCGGCATATTTACCCATTACACCACTACACCTGTTAATGCATGATAATTTCGATCAACTTATGCAGAAGTTAACTTGGAGTCAAAGAGGAAACAAGATATCTAAACCATTTGATTCAATCATATTAATATAATCAAAGATTTTATAGACAATGCTACAATTGCAAGAGAATCAAACCAATAGAATCAGAGACTAAACCACAGTACGAACGTTGCTCAGTATATGCTATTGACAAACATTAAAAAAAAAGAAAAAAACACATTGCTTACCCCTGAACTTGATTATGCTATACTCCATTACTTAAACACACCAATATACCATGGTTCAAAATTGAACAAAAATGTGACTGACGGTTTACTTTTGTTTCCAAAACTTACGAGGCAATAGATACATTTGGGTTTGTTTTAGAGGGTGAACCTTGAACAGAAACATCCTGGACCATAAAATGCCCTGGGACGTGCATTCACAGCTAAAACATACATAACAAAAGGCACATTTGAACAAATTTTTTCACAAGCACTTTAAGAGAAAATAAGAAAAATGATGAAATGAGTTTCTCCATAACATGAAACTAATCTGTAAGTTGTCTCATAGTTTCTCTAAAATTGTATTTTTAACTAGTGTATGAACTAATTTTAGTTAATGAAAAAACTAATTTCATATTTTTCTTATTTTTCTTTCTTAGAGCATTATGGAGAAACTTGTCTAAAGAGACTCATAGCAAATATCATCTTTCTGAATTGAAAGATGTGATTTGTAAGCGTAACGAAAAATACTCACCACCGAAAATAGTCACTTCTAATGCCTAAAGGTGCAGCCAATAATATATCAGTAATCCAAGGGGACAAGGGTCTTATGGGCTTCTTCTCCTGCTGCATCATAGAATTACGGCCAGATTCCTCATATACGGAATCATTAGTCATTGCATGGCTTCCGCCACTGCTTCCTTCAGCTTCACAACATTGTCTTTCCATTTTGTATATGGGGCGATTGTAAAGAGTTAAGATACGCAAAACTTCTCCACATGCTAGAGCCCATTGTTCTGAATATTCACTCTGTAAAATTACACAGAATATATCAAAAGATTGGCAGGGAACATCTTTGCAGATGCTGAAGCTGAATAAATTATACACTTAAATCAATTAGAATTAAAAATCATACTAGTTTTGATTAAGTAGATTGTGTTTGCATTTCACAAACTAGAAACTTACTTTTCTATGAATTTGAATTCCGTACAAACAAAATCAAAATACAAGTCAATGGATTATACCTCATCTTTTGGGCAGACTAAAGAAATGAAAGAAGCAAATGGAGGACTAGTCTTGTCATAGACCAGCGTACCATCAATAATACATGAAATGATTGGAAGCACAACTGCGTGCCCATGCTCAGGATGATGAAGGACAAGTACCGCTGGATGTACATGTGAATGAACAAATAGGTTATTTGCGCAAGCAATAGTCATAAACTATTGTTGAGTAAATAAAAATTGAAACTAATATTAAAGAATAAATACCCAAAACATCATCAAAGAGGAGCATTTCTTTGGATGGATATCGATTGCGGATCAACTGTCAAAGCAACACAAACCAGTAAGTGTGTTTGATACAAATTCCTGGATTCCGTAAGTAAAAGCACAATATTTTAATTGAATCTTCAAAAAAAAAAAAACATGCATTTCTATATCCACTTTTCCAGTTTATATGTACATACAATTGTATTTATCATACCTCAGCGATATCATCAGGAAATTGTTCTGATGTAAATTGACCAATATATTCAACGTACGCAGCAATTTGATCCTAACAAAAATTAGAAATATATATCAGAACAAGGAAGTACATGATAAAACAATTATGTTTAACATAAAAGAGCTTATAATTAGATTTTGGAAACATATAATTTCAGTTACAAATGACTAAAACGCTGCTGCTTTCTGACTAGTAGTATGAACTTTTATTCCACTAGTTAACTATTTCAAAATGTCAATATTATCCTTATTTCTCCTCTCTACCTTTCCCACATTTATTTCTACTTTCACTTTGCTACACGTTCTAATCCTCTATTCCACTTTCTTCTTCATTGTTTTCCTTTGTATTTGTTGCTACCTCCATTTCGTTTACATGAACAGGAAAAGTCAGACATATTACAGAACATAATAGCTCCACACTACTGCTGCACCTTTGCATTTCATCCTTCAAGACTCCATATACCACAACAGTATCTAAACTAATTAAAAAATCTCAAGACAAATCCTCCCTTATGTGGCAATCTCCACACATATATGCATATAATAATTGTAGTTGTACATATAATAAAAGACAGATTTTGTAAAATATTTAAAAATAGTAAAGTTTGGAAGAGCATATTTAGTTACTAAATAAGTCCCTGTACTAAATGACAACTTTTAAATCAGTTCCTAAACACTTTTTTTAAGTAGGTCCATAAAAAAAATGCCTTTGAGATAGTTTTTAACTGGTTATGATAATTGGAAAATGACAATTTAAGACAGGTTTATTACAAATATTACAAATAATTTAATACAGTTTTAAAAAACTTAGAGATTCAATTAAAAGATTTGTAAGGTGAAAGGCCCGGTTAAAAGAAAATAGTTTAAGACCTAGTAAGTAATTCGTCCTAGAAAATGTAAATTCGTGATTGATCAAAGATATATTAAAGCTACTAATACTTTTTCAATTTTGGGTGTTTCTGTCTGGATCAAAATTCTACACCTGTTCCGGAAAATTTTGAACACATAACCTATGGTTTGGGAAGACAACTTACTTCCTAATCCTAATAATTCACTAGAGTAATTTAGCTTCTCTATTTAATATCTAAAAGTTAATGTAAGCGTATGTGCTGTTTTTATATGGTTCTTAAGAACTTACTATAAAAACGATATTTGGATTTCAGTATGAATATATATGGCAATCAAAATTAACAGTGCCCCGCAGCAAACAACTCTGCACATTCCATTCAATCAAGGTTAAATAACAGAGCTCTCCTCTGTCACAGACTCCGTCTTACAGTAAATGGAATGCTTAATAGAAGTTTGTTCTTTAATTGTTTTGTTTTTTTTTACTTGAAGGCTGCCACGTCTAATACAAAGAATAAATTAAGTTAAAGCATTCGGTACTCAAACCACACTGTTTGAAGAAAAGAGTTAATTAAATAAAATAGCAAATACTAACAGTTTAACCACTGAAAATATACGGGTTAAATAAGTTTTATACACATCTATTTTACTATATTCTTTGAATGAATAAACTTAAAATATTGTATTTAAATTTGAATTTAATAGAATAGTTATAACATTAATATTCTTTAGAACTACAACTATACTATTTAAAATAAAATTAAAATTTCTTAAAAGTTAAACTAACAGAATTTAATGTTACTTTGACGATAAATAATATACTCACAATAAAAATAATTAATACAATTTCATTTAAATTAAATATAATAATTACTATAATTTAAAATAAAATATGACTCATTAAAATATGAAGTTAAAAATATATTCAGAATAAACATAATTTTAATTTAAAATATTTAAACAATGTTAAAAAATCAATTTAACTTGTAATTAAAAACAAAATAGAATGTAACGAAGATAATATAATTACAAAATAGATACTCCCTCCAGTTTCATTCATTTTATCTTTTGTTTAGGGTTTCTCACACATATTAAGAAAACAATAAATAAGTTAGTGAATGGGAGAAATTTACTAAACTATCCTTAATATTGTGTTTGGAGAGAGAATTTCAACAATTCAAAAAAATTGAAATATTTAGTAATTGAATTATTTGCAATTAAATTCTCATAATTTTTTAAATATCTAGTTTGGATGAAGTAATTGAAATATCTTAAATTTAAATTTTCTTATTTAGATAAAACAATTTAATTTCTACTTTACAACGAATTCAACTCTACCTTTGAGTCTAATTTAACTTAGCTCGACCTTTAATTCAATACGACTCATCTAGACTTTTGATTCAAGTTGACTTGAGCAGAGCCGATTTGAATCAATTCGACCTCAAAACAATCTGAATCGATTAAACCTCAGCTGATTTGATTCAAGTTGAGATGACTCAACTTCCAACGAAGGTGATTGATTTAAACCTTATGTCTAGGCCAACTCGACACGACCTTCGGCTTGAGCCAACCTAGTTTGACTTTGGCTTAGGGCGACCTTACTCGACATTCAACAAGGCTGACTCAGCTCAAAGCCATCTCGTTTGGACCTTCGGCACAGATCGTCTTGACTTGTAATTCGGTTCAGGCTGGCTCGACTCGACCTTCAGCCCGGACTGACTCGACTCATAGCCACCTCATCTCGATCTTCGGATAAGGCCAACTCGGCTTGACTTGGGGCCTGAGCCAGCTCTGCTCAACCTACGATCTGATCCAAATCGGCTTGACCGACTCGTCTCAACCTTCGTCCTTGGCTAGCTTAGACCAGCTCGGATCAACCTTCGACCTTGTCTGACTCGACTCGACTTTCAACCCGACTCAGCTCGACTGGACCTTCTGTCTGACCTGACTCAACTTTTTGGACCTGACTTTTTTTTCTTGACCAATGAGCAATCCCACAATTTGGAGAATTTTAATTTCCTTCTTTTTTTAGTGAATTTCAAATTTTACTATTTTAGTTATTTGAAATATCTTCTTAAAATTTCTCAATTTCAATTTTCTTTTAATTTCCTCATCCAAACATATCATTTTCCTTGAAAGAATTTTAAATTCTCCAAATAAATAAATTACTCTCTTAAATTACCTCGTCCAAACACACCTTAAACTTTTTTCTATTAGTAATTAAAATATTAAGTGCCACTTAATTGGTTTTGTAATTTGTAATACAACACTTTTTTGAACAATGTTCCCTCCCACCCTTGACTAATGAAAGAAATGATATTAATATGAATATTTATTTAGAATAATATTGGAATAAAATTGTAATTATTGAATCGAAAGAAATAAATTACAATCAATTTGAAAAATTATGAAAAATATTAACCTAAATTAAAATGGAAGGAGCAATATATCTAAACTACATGTCCTGAAATTTGACATTTCTTGATTAATAGGCATTGATCGAGTCAAACTCAATGCCTATCAAAGCCTATTCACTTTGGAAACATGATATTTGCTACTTTCCCTGGAGATTCCTTCCTTTCTTTTACATTAACTGCTCAAGTTCTATAAGCTTGATGTGAAGCAGTGGAACATTATAAACAGGAATATATAGCTGTAATAAGGTATTATTTGTTGTTATTATTATTATTATTAAAATGTCAAACTTGAGGAAACTAATATAGAAATGCGTAGATTTGTATCATAAACCATTTAAGTTAAACTATTTATCATGAACATTAAACATTATAAGTTACCTTTCTCTGTTGATCTTCTAGTGGGGGAGGCCAGAACAACGAGGAGAACTGAAGACGGTCAATCCATCTTTCACCGGAAGAAGCCATTGAAACAGAAATTTGCCTTCACTTTCAACTCTTAACTTATTCCTTTCTGCTTCTGATATCAAAACCAACAACCCAAATCCAGACAAAACTGGCTACCAATCAAGAATTAGAATATCGTAATTCAACATTTCCTGTTTAGCATGCCCACATATTTTCATCTTAGTACCCAAACAAGGATTGGTATACCAAATTCAAATTTCAGCAAATACGAATAAATGATAAACACTAAAAACATGTCCAAGGAAATGACAAATCAATGCATGTATCGGAAAATTCTAATTATTCGCTAATGTGGATTCCCCTACGATGCTTAACTCCTTACACTTGAAACCCGTTGACACTGAAGGTAATTTTCTAGTTTCTCTCCACTACAGAACCGGAAGGGAAAACAAAAAGTCCAAATTCAATGTATATTAAAAAAAACGGAGTAGATATATATAATTTTTACCAACTATTATAGTATTCTATGAATTTTTAACTGTATCATATTTTCTCAAATTTTATTGCAAGTGTCATATACACATACACTATTTACTGAAAATTTTATCTTAATCTAAAACTATTTAATATCTTGTTATATATATTCTGACCTCAAATCCATTGAGATAAGGGAAAAATGAGTATACAGTTTGTCCTTAGTCTCTTGTTCTAAGTAATGTAAAATTATTAGATGTACTAAAATAAAACACCCCAGTCAAGATTAAGGGGATGAAGGTTCCCTAGCAAGGATGAGACCATCATTACCGTTAAAGCCAATCCCAAGGCCGCATGGAAATGCTAAGCTCAGAGCTTAAATGTCACTCCTAATGTGTCTATATAAATTGTTTTTAGCTTGATTCAAAGTAATATGTAACTATTAGACTACGAGAACAAGCCCTCAATTGAGGGCTGAAACAAATCCTCAATTGAGTGTTAAGAGAACAAAGGTTCATCTTTGGAACAATTTTCCATCTCTTTCGGTTGAACTTATGAAATGAGAATTCGTCTTAGAAAGAACCACTTTTTCATACACAAACAACATTAATGTTCTAATCACAAGTCGATTGATGTAGTATTATTAAGATTAATTACGGTATTTAAGGTATTGTTTGTTTTGAAACTTAAAATTCTATCATAGTGGTTTTATTGTTAAAAGACATCTAAAGGCTTAATAAAGAAAGTTATATACAACTTGCCCTTGGTTTCAACTTTTACGCGAAGACTATTTATATCTAAACAAGCTCCACAATCAAGACATAGGGAAACGAAGATTCCCTAGCAAGGATGACACTACCATTTAATGGGAGCCTTAAATGTAGAAACTAAATTATAAATTAAACCTAATTCTTATAAAGAACAAATGGGTAGACAAATCTTGTAGGCATTTGTTATGTTTACTCATTCTTGTAGATGTTCATTAAAAAGTTTCATCGTTCTACATTTTAAAATAGTTGGATTCGTAATTTGATAACAATTTTTAAGAAAAAATATAAATGATTTGTTAACAAATTCTTTTTTTAACGGAGAAAGAGGAAGTACAAAATTATTTTTTAAAAAATTTTAAGAGAGTTATGTTTTTGTGAGAATCCCTCATTTTTACTTAATTTATCTCATATATATATATATATATATATATATATATATATATATATATATATATATATTTTAGCTAGCACCAAAATATCTAATAACATAGATTCGACACAAATTTAATAATCTAAAAAAGAAAAACAGATGTAGCTGATATAACCCCCAAGAGTGTTCTATCAGACAGAGGAAAATAAATCAATGATATTGAAATTTTCTCGTAGAAACATGGAATTTTCATCATTTCAATTTATCGTTATAATTTCTGAATCGAAGAACACCTAATAATATATCAGTTTTCAGAAGAGAATAAAATATTAAAATGAAAACTAGCACCGAAATATCTAATAACATCTCTGATTCATCGAATCACATATTAAAAAGAAAAGTCGCAATCCACTTCAATGTTCAACACAATTACAGAAACTCCAACAACAAAACTCGAAAAAAAGATGCATCAGAAAAAAAAAAATGTAGCATACATAAAGCCCAAAAGGAGTTATATCAAACAGAGCAAGAACGAAAAAAAGAGGTAAATCCAATTGAGAATTTCTGGTAGAAACATTCAATTCTCTTCATGGTCGAACAGTTCATCTAATCTTCACAAACCAATTCCCAGCATGAATATACATACATATATATGCACACATACACATATATATTTGTATATATTATATATAATATCAAAAATGAAAACTAGCAGCAAAAAGTCCAATAACAACACAGATTCACCACGGATTAACAAATCCAAGAAAGAAAAATGAAACAATCAAATCCAGTTAAAAAATCAAAACAAGTACACAAACACCACAACAAAACTCGAAAACACGATGTAATCCGATAAAAATGAAAAAGAAAAACAAAACGCTGTGCTTACCTGACGAGCTATATATACGGACTGAATCAACAGATGCAAAGGGAAAGGATGCAGCAAGGAGAAGGAACTTTTGGTGTTGATTTGTGAAAATAATGATAAAAAGAATGATGAAAGAAAAGGTTTAGAAGTGATGTGGTGGTTGGTTATGGTGAAAGACAGGGAGAGAGGAAGCGAAACGAAGCTAAGAGAAGATCTTTAGGAGAGTTCAGAGAAGTTGTGTGCGTGGCAAGATATTTTCCTCACGCTTCTTAGCACAGTGTTTGCCACGTCATGTGGTTGTATGCATTCTCATACATCTACATTCATGTATGTATGTGATCATCATGATTGCGTTAACAGTCTTTCGAGCATGATTGAGTGATGTCCTGTAAGAAACTTTCGTTTAGAAGTAGCTTCTGGAAGTAATTAATCTTTTTAATTTTCATAGTTTAAAATTAGAAATAAAACTTGTTGAACCAATAAATCATAAAATAAATATTACAAAGGCTTTTGACATTTTTCTTTAAATATTCGCATTCACCATGCGTAATTATATAATTGTTTTTTAAATAGATCAATAAGCCAAACATATATAATATTATATAAATGGAAACCAAACCCATAAACAAATTAGGATGAAATGCTTTCTTTACACTTCTCATATTCTTCGACATTCAATTTTATTATTTCTTTCAAACAAAATTGTCCATTTTTAATCCATTAATATTAAATACATTACTTTTGATTCTTTAATTACTTAAAAAATAAGTATAAATTGTGACAAATAGTTTTAAACAGCTCTTACAAAAAACAAAAAATAATATATATTTTAAATTAAAGAAATTAAAATTATATAATTTTTTTTAAATCTAAAAAAGTATATTAGGTAAAGCCGAACTTCATCATCGTTTTCACGTTGTCAACCTACTTTATGGATGCATCCATTTCTGTCAATAAAAGTTTTGATTCCTATAGCAATATGATATAAACTAATTACCCACTAAAAATTATACACTTGAAGCTATCGAATCATTAATTAATATTTTATTTAAACATAAAACCTAAAAATATTAACAAAAAAAAAATAACGATGAGAAAACACTAGAATCTTTATTTAATCACTTGAAGCGAATATAAAATTGAAGAAGAAAAAAACAGCATAATTAACCTTTGTTAAAACTATAACTCTTTCTCATTACAGAAGTCAGAATAAACGTCGTGGAATCTGAACAATTCCGTTTAGAGAAGGGTGGAGAGCCAATCATATATCGACACGTGGGTATCTAAGTGGTTGGGACACCGAGAAAATATCTAGTGGTGGAGGCTCGCACTTCGGAAGATATTTTTCTTGCATTAGAAAGGAGTCCACTGTGTCTGATTCCACGTGGCCGAATCACGTGCCAGCATAAGATATTATGTCTTTCGGATATTCCATTTTCTCATATCATGATGGGTGGTTACTTTTGCATCACCATGCAACATACTCATGCTCCAAGGAGGTATTTTAGTTTAATTTTCTTATCATACAAAAAAAATATTACTAATTAGAAAATTGATTTATTTTTCTTTTATTTTTATTTAAGAATATTAAAAACTAAATAGCTTATAAGTTGTAAAACTGTAACATGAGGATATATTTAATAACTATGTTATATTATAATTAAAATTTTCTATAAAACTTATTTTGTTGACATATAAATGTTAGTTTTAGCGGTTGGTAATTATTTAAAAATATTAAATTTCAATTTAGAATTAGTGGCACTTAACATGATAGCTTTGAACATTTATTTTAAGTTTTTTTTTAAGTAAATTGAAGAAATTATTTTGAAAATAATGTTACAATAATAAATAACTTTTACAAATATATATTTTTTAATAATATAAAATTATGTTTGATAAAGTCAATAATGATAATATTTCCTAATAATACACACGAGAAGTAACAAAAATGTATTATTATTAACATTTCTGCTTCTTAAACTGTGAAGATATATTTATGATCATGGTCTTTAAATTTAGATGCAAAATTAAAATTTGTCCCTATTTCAAATTTTTAAATATTTTTGTTTTGTCTCTAAACTTAAAATATAATAGATATAGTCCTTTTAACATAATGATATTAATTTCTTTTTACATGTTAAACGATGTTTTAAGGTGATATATTTGAGTAGAAAATGTTAAACAGTGTAAACAACTCAAATTGGGTTATGATGATTATATCAACTCATTTTCAGTTATGGAATCAAACTGTACCAAAGTTTGGGACAAAAACAAATTTCAATTTTGTGTCAAAATTTAAGGACTAAAAGCGTATTTAACCCTAATAAATTTATAAATGAATTTGATGTCGATTATTTTAGCAAATATTAAAACACTATAAGTATCATAATGAACTCCTGTGCAATTTGTTACATAATGGATCTAATAACATACTAAACATTAAGCATGGCCAAAACATGTTTTCATGGCAATTGGATTTGGAAGTAATACACTCCAAAAGTCCATTATATATTACAAAGCCAAATATTACTACATTGGCTATTTCTAGTAGCACTATCACTACGCCAGAATTAGTAATAGACAGCACTATTTAGATAGCGCTTATTTAATTAAACACTATATATCAAAATATGAACCAATTGATAGCACTTTACTAAATAAACGCTATAAAAATTACTATATATAGACAGCGCTTTATTCCAAAGATGCTATCTATATTTATTTTATACCTTTTAAAAAATATAATATTTTAATTTAAACTAATAGAAATCGTTTGTAAAGTTAAGCGCTAACTATATTATGTTAATAGATAGCGTTTAAGTAAAATACCACTATTATTTTAGCATAATTTCTCAAAAAAATGTTTGGCCTCCGCTCTTCTTCGACTTTTAGTACTTGCACAAGTTTCACTCTTCTTGCTTAATTGATTATTTTTACTTTCACACTATTCTTCTCTCAACCTTAAAGCGTCAGGAGTAGTCTTTTTTATCACCACCGTTTCTAGGTTTCTTCTTCTTCTTCTTCAGGGAGACACATGGACTTCACGAATAGAGGTATTGCTCTCATTTTCTCTAGCTTTGCTCCGATCATTCTATTCTCTTTACCGAACTCTAAGCAGAGGTGAAATTCCTTTCCTTTGTCGGCCAACATCCACTGTTGAATCCCACAGGGTGGACCTCTATTTTTTCCACTAGAATCACCTCCGTTCTAGGTTGTTGTTTGTTCTTAGGGTTCGCGTTCTCTTGCTGCGACATCGACGAGTTGTGTTTCCTTGCCTTCACGCTTCAACGAGAGGTTCATATTCCCCTTCCTTATTTCTTTTTCCTTCTTTTGATTACTCTGCGATTTGGTTTCGTCGATTG
>Ga0209589_1001135_pt1 | contig 42575 bp, 23 predicted proteins | sample CowpeawhiteBW_FD_187525 | JGI IMG/M metagenome (GOLD analysis project Ga0209589, IMG submission 187525) | Root nodule microbial communities of legume samples collected from California USA - Cow pea white BW (SPAdes) (version 2) | ecosystem: Host-associated > Plants > Roots > Nodule | place: USA...
TAATTAAAATTTTTAGGACATATATGATATAATTATTCTATTTAAATATTTAAAAATAATATTCAAAATTCTTTAATCAAACTTAATTATTTTTTTAATACAATACAAAAAATTTAAATTATATTTACATTTTTAATCATAATAAATTTTTATTTTAATTAAATATTTGATTTTTTTCACTCCCCATAGTTTATTGCCATATTAAAAAAGTTTATTTACTCTATTGAACAAAATTAGGAGCAATATTATTGAATTAGCATTAAATGGTATCAACCTTTTCTTTTATTCACCAAAAGACATGAGCAATATTACTGAATAAACATAGAAGACTTTCGTATTGATATATAATAATATCATGCTAAAATAATGAATTAATAATTATATATAATTGATACGATAAAAATAAACATTTAAATTAGTTTTTTATTAATATATAATAATGATGAAATTTATTTTAAAAATTAAAAAATAAAAAATAAAAAACATGACTTGTGCATATGCACCATTCTTCTCTTTATATATTGTTATAGATATACTTTTATTTATTTATTTTATATATTATTATTTATTGAATATTAAAAAAAAATTAATTACTATAATACTTTCATATTTATTGTATTATGTTTAACTTTTATTATAAATTCAATGTTTACATTGATAACAACATCTACGTGTATTTTTGTTTACAACTAATTTAAGAGTGAACTTTGAAAGAACTATTATATCATCTTATTTAGTTTGTTTGTATATATTTAGAGGTTAAATATTTGATTAATAATTTTAGATAAAATAGTAGTTACCAAACTATAAAGTTTATAAATATAAATATATATATATATATATATACTTTTTATTAATAATAATTATAATTATTATAGTTATAATTATTGTCATTATCAAATATAATTATAATTATATTTTTAACAACTATAATTATTATACATATGACTCATAAATTATTTTCATTTAACGCAAACAAATTTACATCCAAATATTATTGGATAATCATAATATTTTCATTTTAAACAAAAATAAAATAAAATATGTGTACCCATCAAGAATTAGTTATTATAAATTTAATGTCTACATTGATAACAGTAGTTGCATTTATTTTTGTTTAAAAATGTTAACATCAATCTTACATTATGTTTGCATTTTTGTTTAAGTTGATTATTCATGTGTGGACATTACTTTTGCACGATACCAAAGTTCTCAATATTTCTATATCTTATTTTAACAACAATATGTACATATTCATTTCATTTCAATATAATATAATATATAACTCAATGTACATTTTAAACAAAAATAAAATAAAATGTGTGTACCCATCAAGAATTAGTTATTATAAATTTAATGTCTACATTGATAACAATACCTGCATTTATTTTTGTTTAAATGTTAACATCAATTTTACATTATGTTTGCATTTTTGTTTAAGTTGATTATTCATGTGTTGACATTACTTTTGCATGAGACCAAAGTTCTCAATATTCGTATATTTTATTTTAACAACAATATGTACATATGTATTTCATTTCAATATAATATATAACTCAATGTACATTTTAAACAAAAATAAAATAAAATGCGTGTACTCAAGAATTAATTATTATAAATTTAATGTCTACATTAATAACAATACCTGCATTTATTTTTGTTTAAAAATGTTAACATCAATTTTACATTATGTTTGCATTGTTGTTTAAGTTGATTACTCATGTGTGGGCATTACTTTTACACGAGACCAAAGTTTTCAATATTCCTATATTTTATTTTAACAACATTATGTACATATGCATTTCATTTCAATATAATATACAACTCAATGTACATTTTAAAAAAATAAAATAAAAGGTGTGTGCCCATCAAGAATTGGTTATTATAAATTTAATGTCTACATTGATAACAATACCTGCATTTATTTTTGTTTAAAAATGTTAACATCAATCTTACATTATGTTTGCATTTTTGTTTAACTTGATTATTCATGTGTGAACATTACTTTTGCACGAGACCAAAGTTCTCAATATTCCTATATTTTATTTTAACAACAATATGTACATATGCATTTCATTTCAATAAAATATATAACTCAATGCATTTCACAATATGTTTGCGTTTTTCCATTTTTCTTTAAATTGATTATTCATATGTGGACAATACTTTTGTACGAGACAAAAGTTCACAATATACCAATATTTTATTTTAATAACGATATGTAATATGCACGGAACAAAAGTTCACAAGACACCTGATTACTATACTTTGCCGCCAAAACCACACCCTTCATATTTATTCTCAAATGTAGTCATTTCAATATTTCAATATAAATTAAGTATAACTATAAATCATGTATTGTGTAACTATGGATTATATTAATATATAATGAACATAATTAACGATCTTGAATAATTAGATAATAAAGCAAATTGTCATAATTAGCCAAAATCTAAATGATATATTTACAAATCCACATAAATTACATCAATAATAGCAATACTTTAATTTAACTTTTAACCAATATATTATATAATATTTAAACAAAATACCTATAACAACAATAACACAAAAACAAACAAAAACCTGTGCGTACGCACGGATCTCATACTAGTTGTTTCTTAAAACATCGAAGAAAACAAGATGCTAACATCTTTAAAAAACCAAACCATCACCTCCCACTTTTCTTTTACTATCCATAATATATTAATAAAATACCAATTCATAATGCCTAATAATCAAAGAAAAATTAGATCGTAAAAACAAAATCAACTCACCTACCCCTAAAATCCTATAAATATATATTACATTTTCACATAATAACATAAAACAAGGTAGCAAAGCACCATCTTCAAAACCACAATTTTTCATTTAAAAGAAAACTATTCTGCAACCCAAATTCTTTTTCGAAACACCAAACCCATCACACCAAGTTTATAACCAAATAGAATACAATTGCATGCTACGTAACAATATATATCTTAATATTTTATAACTATTACCCATTCCAACTATAGAAGAAAAAAAAAATGTAACCTATATATGGTATGGTATATATAAAGTTAAATTATTTTATTGGTCTCCATTTTCGTATGAAAATCTCAAGTAGGTCCCCTTTTTTTATTTTGTCTCAATCATGTTCTTATTTTGGAAAAATTGGTGCAATTAGGTCATTTCCATTAGTAGTACACTAACAACGTTATTTATGTGTCATGTGTTAGCACGTTGTTTTTATGATTTTTTTATATTTTTATTTTAATTGTTTTTATAATTTTTTTAAAATTAAAAATTGTCACGTGTCAAACTCACGTTGTGCCACGTGGTAGAGGCAAGGTGATTTGGTAGTAGCAATGTCACATGTCACTATTAGATGTGAAAAGTATCAATGTAGTCTCTGAATTTGTTATTTTGTCTCAATTTGGTCCCAATTTTTCTAAAACTAAATTAATTTTATCCTTATACCAAATTTAATTTTGGCTTAAATAGTCATTTGGTCTTAGTTTTGATCGACTTTTTTCACTTTGGTCCTACTTTTGAAATTGTTTTCAATTTGGTCCTACCTTTCGTTAAATTTTTTCAATTAACTCATTTTTGTTAACTCCGTCTAAATGGTTAACAGAACAGTGACCAGCGTGGTTATTTTCTATGACGTGGAGCACTATGCAGTGACGTGTTTGTTTAATTATTGTGCTAACCATTTAATTGTAATTGTAGAATCATTTAGGGTTTAGGTTAATTGAATTGGGTTTAGGTTGTGTTTGTCGAATTAGGGGATTTGGTGTCCAATTGGGGATTAGTTCGTCGATTTGAGGATATCCTTCAATTGGCCATTTCAGATAAATTTTTGCCATCCAATTGACGTTGATCTTTGTAGAATCGTTCGCGGAGGGTTGAAGGTGTTGTTCGCGGAGGCATGTTTTGGTTTAGGGTTTGATTTTTGCTGAGTATTGTTTGAGATTAGTGTTAATGATTAGGGTTATTGACGTCTCTGCAAAACAGAAAAAGAAGATGAAAGTGAAACAATGAGAAACAAACCTTAAAGTTCGCACAGCCCCAAAATTGTTTATCCAAGTTCTTTGTAGTTCTAGTTGTGCGCACCACTGCAATGTCTCTGCAATCACAAATTGGGGGTGAGCCTGAAATTCTAGAACCACCATGGCATGAATAGCAAGCTCGGTGAACCCAACTATTGCAAGAAGAGGAAGATGCCCCACGAGACATTCCTTTTTAGCTGAAGATGGATGGAAGGCAACTACAATTCAAGAACACACAAACCCTAACTTTCAATTATAACATATGCTCTATGCATACAGTGAAAACGGACATGTCACTGAACAACAATCCACGTCACAGAAAATAACCATGCTGGCCACTGTTTCGTTAACCATTTAGACGGAGTTAACGAAAAGGAATTAATTGAAAAAATTTAACGAAAGGTAGGACCAAATTGAAAACAATTTCAAAAGTAGGACCAAAGTGAAAAAAGTTGACCAAAACTAGGACCAAATGACTATTTAAGCCTTTAATTTTTATATAAATTTTACAATGGTATTTTTGTTATAATTGATATTTTTAACAAAATTAAGTTTAGTTAAATGTATATTTTGCATTGAACTTTATATAAATTTTGTTTTAAATATTTATATATCTATAATTTATAGATAAATGTTAGATTTCTTTTTTAAAATAACAACTTCACAAATTCAAATATAAAATTTTTAAAAAATTTAATAATACTTTAAAATAAATATATTTATTTAAAATTTTACAATTCAATTTATAAAGTTGTTATTTTTAAACCAACTTTGACATTTGCCTATAAATTATTGATATATAAATATTTGAAACAATATTTAAATAAAGTTCAATGTAAAATAAAAAGTTAATCTTGTTAAAAATATTATTGTGACATTTCTATAAAGGTTGAATTTTAAATTTTGTATATATTTGAATAGGGGTGAAATTGCTTCATTTTTTCTAAAAAATTGAGACCAAATGGAGATAAAATAAAAAATACAGAGGCTAAATTGAGAATTTTACATTCAATAGTGACACGTGACACTGTTACTACCACATTATTATTCAATAGTGCACAACGTCAGCTTGACACGTGGCAATTATTATTATTATTATTATTATTTTTAAAAATTTATAAAAAAATAAAAACAATAAAAATTAAAAAAAATAAAAAAAGAAAAAAATCACATACTGACATGTGACACATAGTTAACGTTGTTAGTGTGCTACTAACGGAAATGACCTAATTGCAACGAATTTTCCAAAATAGAGGCCTAATTGAGACAAAAAAGAAGGCGACTTACTTGAAATTTCCCTATGAAAATAGGGACCAATAGAATGATTTAACCTATCACAAAGTTGCCGTTTTTTTACCACACCTGCAACTTCTAAAATTGATTCTACCCTACCAAACACATCAATCCCACGTTTTAATCATTACCAAAAACTAAATATATTATAATAGTTCAAAAGCCATGATACTTTTAAATATTCACTCAAAACTACAAATATCCAAACAATATACACTTTTATCTCACCTTATCTACAACCTCAATGAACTCATTGCAAAGTGTAGATGATTAAAAAAAATAAAATAACAACATTACCATTATCCAAACAAAACAATATGTTAAATCTCATAGGATACATCATCCCATAAAAAAAAAAACTAAATAGATCACCCTACCTGAAATTTTCCTGATCACAATTTCTTTCTTCCAATAGAATTTTTTTTTTTTTGCACCAGAAGATGACTCTCTTTCTTTTCTCTTCTAGTCTTAACAAAATTTTGAAGCTTATATTACCCTGAAGTACTTGGAACACTTGGAAAAATACACATTTTGCTCTCCCTTTTAAAGGTTAATTCCAATTAACTCTAATTTCTTAAGAGGACCACAAAAATATTCAACGAATTTGCCTTCAACTTTCCATCTTCATAAGAAGACCACAAAAATACCAAAAAGATAAAACCAAATATTTATTCCTTTTGCTCTACCCAATGTTTGATAACACAACCTCCAAGATCTAAACAACCACTCCTAACCAAACAAATTATCACATTTATCTTGTTAACTACACCCACAACAAACATGAAAAATACTATTTACACTAGTGATGCATTCAAAATAAATTATAAAATTATACAATATATATAACTCAAATTGCACACATAAACACTTTCAAAAATAATTATAAAAAAATATTTAAAATAAAAACAATACAAATGCACATATAAAGAATTGAATCCATAACCATTAACCCATGACTAGTGCTTCAACCAACTATGCTACACTTCACCACTATTGAATTATTTATTTATTAATTTAAATAATACTCCCCTTTCCAATTACCACTCTTGAAAATACAATTATTTTTCTTGGGTATTACACCATTTGTGTAACATTGCATTTTAATATCTTAATACTACTAAAATAAAACATTTCATTAAGAATATTTAGAAGACAGATAAACCAACGTACATCGTAAATTAGTACAGTCTTACATGATAAGACTACAGTAATATCACTTATATACATTCTCAAGTTACTATACAAGGATCCTATTACAATACTATATCTAACATGACCTAAAGCCACTCATCGCCCAAATAACTATCTCCTTAACTTCAAGAGGTGCCTTCACACCTATATCTATATCTGCTCACACCAATAAGGTGATCATTGCAAAAAGAAAAAAAAAACATACAAACAACAAACAAAAGAGGGTAAGCATGTCTATAAAAGGAATAATCATATAACAGTTAAACTTATTACATCATAAAATAACATATTTCAAACATTCAAAAAGGTAAAAAACATAGAATTCTAGACTCAATTATCTGGATCTATGCATTGTTAAGATTTTGCGGAGCTATGGTATGTGGTCAGCCGATGTTTAAAGCTTTGTTGATTTTTAGTTGGTTTGTATAGATGATATATTTTTACAGTCCTATCTTTTTGTAAGACTGTATTAATATACTTTATGGACTGAATTACTTGTTTTGAATATTATAATAAAGTCTTATTATCTATTAGTTTTAAGTTGATAAAATGGGATGTTCTACTTAGCATGTTGTTTAATTGAGTATTGATACTCATTCATAACAAATCTTAATATGGAATTGATTTTAGTTGGAATTGTTACACCTAGATATGTAACTGATTTTATTTGGAATTGTTACACCTAGATATGGAATTGTTAGATGCTTTCATTATTTAAACGTATTTTCACTTTTAATTCTAAGATTTATAAAAAAAACTTCAATAATAGATTTAAATAGGTCGATTTTTAATTATATAGTTTGTTGATGTTTTAAAAGTAATATATTCAAATGTTGTTCGTTAAACCTAAAACATGTTTTAGACTCAAACTTAACCTTTATAGTAAAACAACCCATATTTAATGGAATTTTGATGAGTTCAGATTCTCTACTAGTTTTTTGGCTGTTATTCTCTGTTGAGCATTAAAAATACACTATATTGATATTTTAAATATTTTTTAATATATTTTAAAACATCAAAATTAGTAGTAATCAGTATATTATGGAGACACAGTAAAAAAACAACACAACAAAATTAAGTAGAGAAACCAAATTCAATTTTGATGGTCTCTAGTTGCACTCCAAAAGGTAAATAAACATTCGTTTATTAAATTATAAAATAATAGAAGAAACTATATCAAAGAAACACGTTTCAATATCAAAAGGATATATCCAAAGGCAAATTATAAAAGGGACAAGATAGTCATGGTTCATAAAATTTTTTAAATTAAATACAACATATATTAAAAATATTAAAAATTAATGAAAATTTAATTAAGTTTTTATTTTTAGTTTTTTTAATAAAATATGACATTTAATGTTAATAAATAATCAAATATAATAAAAAATAAAATAATTATTAAAATATTTTTTGTCTCTCATTGTCTTGCTTTTATTTTTCATTTATTCTCTTTCTTTCTTGAAAAAAAAATTGTCTGACTAGATAGTGAAATATTAGATTAATAATTAACATTCTTTTTTATCTCATAAGTCTTTTGTATATTATTTTTTATGAATATAAAATAGAAAATAATGCATTATGTATTTTTTCCAAAATCAATTTTTAGTTGTAACCAATTATAATAAAATATTTTTTAGTCTTACATAGTATTTTTAAAAAGAAAGGTATATTGCGAAATAAAATAGAAAATAAATTCTTTTACGACAATATGGTTATTTCCATTGAAAAATAAATAGTTAATTTTAATTCTGATTCAATTATTAATGAGTTAAAGTATCTCAAGGAACTAGACAACCCTCTATATGTGTGTGATGTATTTTTTTTATTCTATTATTGATATTAATTAAATATATAAATTTTGAGTGTATTATTTTTTTCTCAAAATTATTGTTGTAGATCCATCATGGGATATATCGTAAGAGTTTACACAATTAAACACTTAAAATTAAGATATTTTTATGTGAAAAAAATAATATATAAAAATATTAAAATTGAGTAAAAATAATTAATACGTATTTTAAAATCTATTTGATTTAATTAAATTTATACTTATATTTAGGGATGGCAATTAGGGCCTGGCCCACGGGCCCGGCCCGCAGGCCCGCAGAAAAAACGCGGGGCAGGCCAGGATAGTGAGCCCGCAGGCCCGTGCAGGCTCGGCTCGGATAGGCCCGCGGTCCACGCGGGCCGGCCCGCAAGCCCGCATAAAATTAAAAAAAAAACTTGCACTTGTGTATATTAATTACTTCTTTTATAGACTCTTGCATTAACATTTCAAATTCTTGTATAACTGGAAAAGACAAATATTATGTAATTTTTAATGTGCTAAAATTTAAAGAATAGATTGTGTATGTCATAGTATGAATATGATGAAAATGTTGAATTATCAATTTATCATCTAATTCCCCAAAGTCTTTACTTAATTTTGTGAACTTCTTAAAATTTCCCAATTTTTAAACATTGAAAGTTTTATCATAAAAAAAATAAAAAATAAAAAAGCGGGCCGGCCCACGAGCCCGCGGACCAACGTATATGCGGGGCGGGCCAGAGTATGCGGCCCGCATAAAATGTGCGGGGCGGGGCGGGTCGGCCCGCGGTGTGCGGGCCTTATGCAGGGTGGGCCTAAACGGGGCGGGCTGGCCCGCATTGCCACCCCTACTTATATTTATATTTCCTCAAAATGGAATACACCATTTAAACAAAATTACTTTATAAAACACAAATAATTAAGATTGTGATAAGAAATAGTGTACTTTGGGGACATTAAAAAGTTAAACATGAGCTAATAAAGATAATGAAAACTTGTGTGACAATAATAAGAAAAGAGATTTTTCAAATAAAATGAAACTAAGGACATGATAAAATAGTGAAAATAAGTTTGTTAAATTATGTAGTAAATTATATAAGCGTTTTAGTAATTTAAAACAAAGACAAAAATGAGGATGAAGACAGTTATAAGAATGGAAATAAAGATGGAAACATAAGACATATACATACTCATGTTCGTTTACATTTTCATACCTAATTTAAAAAACCAAATAGTATTGGCTCATATTCTTTCCTTCTTGGCGAACTTTTCATCAAAATCATAATAAATTTGAACAAGGTCAACTAATTTATTTATCATCACAATATTAAAGCCCAAATTGTGTTAAATTATTCTGTGAAATCTAAGAAAAGCAATAGTTGCTTTATTTGACAAAAATAGCTATGATTCTTTACTTTCACTATTTTTTATTTTCATATAATAGTTAGTGTACATATGAAAAACAAACAAAAATTAAATGAAGAGTAACTATAATTAAAAAAATGATATTTTATTGAACTTTAAAATAGGACTATTAAAAAGGGAAGAAAGTATTAAATAATTTTCCATTAATAATGATTTAGTCACATGAATTACATTTTACATTTTATTATCTTAACATTGGCGTTTAAATTTTACATGAATTACATACCACATCAATTAATTAATTTCAGTTTCATTATTTTAAAATATATCATACGAAAATACATAATAAAAATAATTTTAAATACATAATTAAATTTAGCACCATTTACACAATTTATGTAAACTAATAATGAAATTTACAAACTAATATAAAGATAAAAGATTATAGAGCATTAAAAGAAGAGATGTACGAAAAGTAAAAGAAGCATAAACATTTATTTAATTATTGAGGTATAATACCATAGATCACAAGAAAAGTAAAGTATAGAATTAAAGTTGATAAGAAAAAAAAATTAAAGCTAAATCAAGGACATTTAGGTTTTCCTGACTTAGCTTTCCAGTTGTTATAACATGGACATTCTTCCTTGTTACCGAATGTTCCTGATGGAACACACAAACACTTGTCACAACACAAATTACAGAAGTACAAGCAGTCTTCCCTACCACTAGCCTTTGAACAACGATAGTCACATGCTTTAGGACATTCTGAAATAATACATGTAACCAATTATGACAATATACTTGAATTTAAATAATATATATATATATATATATATATATATATATAAAATACAAATTTTTAACAAACATAATTAAAATTATTCAAACTTTATAAAAAACTTAAAATTTAATTAAGCCTAATATATTTCAAATGTTGAACTAAAATTAATACCTTTAATGGTAAGAGATCCTTCACCACCACCCTAAACATGTTAAAGAAAAATAAATTAGATTTGAAGAAGGCAATTGAAACTGTGATATATACTTAGCGTCTTAAGCTTGTTCAAATGAATCTAAATAAATAAGAAGAAATGTAAATAATAAAGAAGTAAGGAAAAAATGTGTTGGTGAGAAAAGACTCACATAAACAAACTGAGTTACAAAAGCCAAGACAAAGATGACAACAAATGCACACACAAACTTAGTCATGACTCTTATTTTCTCTATAATGTTTCTTGTTTTTGGAATGGAACAAAGATTGAATGTGTAAAAGCTCTAGAAGTGAAGGATTTATATATAGATCAAAAGAATCGCTGAGTAATTCAATTTGATTTAAGAGTTATGATTTATTTCCATTTGAGAGTTATGAGTGTATGTAAGTGTTTATGAGTATTATTTGCAATATCTTTGATATATTAATAAATAATCGTAATTTATCCGTTTCATTTATAGTTTAGAATCATCTCATTTAAAGATGAATTTGACTTTATTGGAACAATTGAAACTCCCCTTAAAACAATTCCAAATAAATATTTTGATAAAAGACTTTGAAAGACTAAACAAATAATTTGGATAGACAAAAAAAAATAAAAGACCTATACGTAAAACAAATTATTTTTTTTAATTCAAAAACAATCACATATAATTGACCATATATGTAACATCCCATTTTAAACTACTACAATAAAACATTTATTAAGAATATTCAGAAGAGACATAAATCAATGTTTATCGTAAATTAGTACAATCTTACAAGATAAGACTATAGTAATATCACTTATATACATTCTCAAGCTACTATACTGGGATCCTATTACTATATTATACCTAACATGATCTAAAGTCGCTCATCACCCAGACAACTAACTCCTCAACATCAATAGGTGCATGTATCTCTATCTGCTCACACGAATAATGTGATTATTGCAAAAGAGGAACACAACACATGCAACCAAAAAACATAAGAGGTAAGCTAATTTATAAAAGAAATAACCATATAACAATTAAACTTATCACATCATAAAATAACATATTTCAAATATTTTTAAAAATACCAAACGTATAATTACAAACTCTCTAGGCTCAATTATCCATATCTATGCATTGACTCAGATATAAGAAGTTGTGCACCTATCATAAAAGTGGATTGCGACAAAGGCCCTGACCCCACTAGGCCTAACCAACACGAATTAATTTCCTATGGACAAGGTAAGTTACTTATGGCATGGCCAAATTAAAGGTCCCACCCTTAATCTCGCCATAAGAACCTCTTTCAACTCTCACCAACTAGTCCACGACACTCTATATGAGTTTACTAACCTAGTAGAGTATAGGTTAAAATACTCTGTTTGTCCTCGTTTTTATACCAAAATCTCAATTTAGTCCTCATATTTTTATTAGTCTCAATTAGGTCCACATTTTTGTAAATGAGTAACAATTAGGTCTTTTCTGTTAGTATGAAACTAACATCGTTAAGTAGGTGCCACATGTTAGCTCCTCTTTTTTTTGATTTTTTTTAAATTTTTTTATTTTTTAAAGATATTTATGCCACGTGTCAATCTAATATGGTGCCATGTGTCAATCTAATATGGTGACACGAGTCAAATTATTATATGAATCTCAATTTTGTTCTTATATATGTTAATTTGATTAGATTTCAGTCCCAATTTTTTTTAAAAATTTTCAATTTTGTGTGCTACATATTTAGACCCAATATAATTTTTATATAGATGTTATGATGATACTTTTATTAAAAGTGATATTTCTATTACATATTTTTAATAATATTAAGTTTATTTAAATTTATATTTTACATTAAACTTAATTTAAATTTTATTTTAAAATTATAAATATATAGATTGATAAATTTATATTCGAAATATTTGAATAAGATTATATATCAACAGTTTCTATACAAATCTTAGAGTTGACTTAAAAATAACAATTTTATAAATTCAAATGTAAAATTTCAAAACAATTTTATAACAAATTAAATTAAATATATTTAAAATTTTAATATTAAAAAAAAATTTAAAAATTTAAAAAGAAAACGAGGAGCTAGCACATGACACCTACTTAACCGTGTTAATTCCCTACTAACGAAAAGGACCTAATTGTTACTCATTTACAAAAATGCAGACCTAATTGAGACTAATAAAAATATAAGGACCAAATTGAGATTTTGGTACAAAAACGAGGACCAACGGAGTATTTTGACCTAGAGTATAAGATAGCTTTTGACCAACATATTTCCCTAGCCAATGTATAACAATCTATTAGTGAGGACTTGACTTCTTCCTTAGAAGCCAAGACTCAAAACAAGGATGTAATTCAACCTTAGCTGTAACATCCCGTCAGGATATTACTAATTTTATAAAATAAAATAAAGTAATTAATTACATTACAATTAATAATACCCCATTTCCCAAAACACAGGAAATTGAAAACTTTATTAATTCATTAATAAATCCATAATTACAAAATTACAACTATAACCAAAATATTTCATGAGCCTTTACAACCCAATTCAAATAAAATAAAGAAAACATAAGAAAAAGATCCCATGATCATCCCCTCTCCGCAGCTAAACCTTACCAGCTCCACCTACATCATCACCTGCTCACGTGTACCGCGTACACGATCATCGCCAAACACAAGCAGATAGGGTGAGCTAAAAGATGAAACACACAAAAATACACCAAACATACATATACATTTATAAACGATACAAATAATATAACAATAACACAAACTCTTCCCTTATACCACATGGCCACAACCATATGTAATATCCTTCCATTTCCCACAGATAATTACTCCATTTCCATCACATGGCCACCACCATGTACACCGATGCACCTCGTGGAAGACTCGTTACCTTCCCTCCATATGGCCACCACCATGTATTTTAAAGTACATCAGGGAAACTCGTTCCAGTCCTTCCACATGGCCACAACCATGTTAGCAGTGTTCTACTTCTTCTATTAAGTACCTCAAGGCGCCTTGCTGCCACACCTATCGGCCACAACCGATAGAGCACGTGCGGAAATCATGCTACGGATCACACACCGTAACGCCAGGTGGAGTTCCCAAATACGAACATAGTCTACAATCCATCCGGACCCATCCGTACTGGCCATAACTAGCACACTCACACCGGCACACTCGCCAACCCGAGCCACCACTCAAGGATCCTCATGTTCATCCGCTATCCCGAGCCACAACTCAAAGGAAGTCATTTCGGGCCACAACCCATAGAATGACACGTGCTTAACCCCTATCCTGAGCCACAACTCAAGGATACGTTCTGGGCCACAACCCATGGAACACCAGCCAGCTCACCATTAAGATGCCTTAGAAGCCTTATAGACCACGCCTTACAACTTCCATCTCCTACCTTCAATACAACAATAACTCAGGCCTTGAATGCCCGACAACACCCTTAGCTCATTTTTTCATTCAAAAGTTTTAATCTTTGAAACCAATAGACCTATTATACTTTAAGTGTGTCTTTGTAACCAATAGGTTTACCACGCTTCAAACATATTATGAATTAATATCAATTCTATTTAGAGCATTAGCAACTGGTATATATTATTTAGTTACCCTTTTTTTGTCAATAAAAAATCTGATAATTGATTGACTTATTATGAAGGCTTAAATACACATTTGGTTCCTATTTTCGTCGCTTATGTTCAATTTGGTCCTCATTTTGGTATAATGTTCAATTAGGTCCTAATTTTTGTCACTTTTTGGTCAATTTAGTCCTTTTTGGTAACAGTGATTAAATAGTTAACGGTAGTGAACAGTGCATGCCACATGTCAGCTCTTGATTTTTTTTATTCTTTTTAAGTTTTTTTTTTAAATTTAAAAAATTTTAAATTCTTTTAACAATTGACACGTGTCAAGTTACCACTGTGCCACGTGTCAATGTTAGTGCCACGTGTCAATGTCAGTGCCACGTGTCAGTTTATGGTTGTGTTATTTTCTTTTATTCAATTTAGTCCCTATAAACGTTATATATTAGTTCAATTCAATCTCTATATTTGTTATTTTTATTCAATTTAATCTCAATTTTGGTTAAAATGAAGTAATTTCGCCCCTTTCAAATTGAGACCAAATTTAAATTTTTTTATAGATAACTAATATTTTTTATAAAATTGACATTTTTATTAATTATTTTTAATTTAATTATTAATTATTAAATTTAATTATAAATTGAATATAATATTTAGATTCAATTGTTAAATATAATACAATTATTTAAAATATTATTACAATATAATTATTGAATATTTTCTTCTAATAATTATATTCTAAAATTCTAATATTTTTAAAATTAACATTTAAATATAAAATATTTTAGATTTTAATATCTAAAACACAATAAAAATATTAATTGTTTTAGATTTAAATCTCAATTCTAGAAATGTTAGTATATTTTTTTAAAACATTTAATAATTATATTATAATAATATTTTAAATAATTATATTCTATTTAACAATTGAATCTTAGACTTATATTCAATTTATAATTAAATCTAATAATTTATAATTGAATTTCAAAAATAATTAATAAAAAATTATCAATTTTAATAAAAATATTAGTATAATATATATAAAAAATAAATTTAGTCTCAATTTAGAAGGAACAAAATTGCTCTATTTTAACTAAATGTGGGACTAAATTGAACAAAAAATAACAAATATAAGGACTAAATTGAACAAAAGAAAATAACACAACCACAAACTGACATGTGACACTGATATTAACACATGACACAATGGTGACTTGAGATGTGGATAATATTTTTTAAATTTAAATTATTAAAAAAATTTAAAAAAAAATAAGAGCTGGCACGTGGCATGCAGTGTTAACTATTTAAATACCGTTAGCAAAAATGACCAAAATGACAAAAAATTGACGAAAATGAGGACCTAATTAAACACTAAACCAAAATGATCACCAAATTAAACAAAAATGACGAAAGTAGGGATCAAATGTGTATTTAAGCCAAAAATAAATTATCCTTTGAACTGCCGGTTCACATTCTTTTGTACGAGGATCAAGACTAGGGATGTCAACGGGGCGGGTAGGGTACGGGTAGTAGCTCCCCCGTACCCTACCCGCTGAATAAATATTCCCCCCGTACCCGTACCCATATCCGTCGGGTATCCGTTATGCGGGTACCCGTCTATTTTTTTCATATCCGCGGGTATCCATGGGTACCCGCGGGTATTTACAAAAATATTTTAAAAAATAAATATTTAACCATAATTAGTGCTTGGATCAAGAAGTCTCTTTTCTCCGATTGATTCTTGAAAAACAAACAAATAAAAAATCACGACCAATTTATATTGTAGTTTATTTTTGAATAAAATATTAAAGAAATTATTAACTTCATCAATGTACACCTCTTGCAACATTTTATAAAGTTTCATGTTGTCCAATTTTAATTTAGAAGAGCCTAAAAACATAAGAAGTTCATTAAAAATTTCTAACAATCACTTAATTAAAATATCTAAGTAAAAGTGTTAATTTCATTACCTTCCATGTTGGTCCATAACCAGTCTTGGAGACACATCAATGCCTCCACAATATCTGAAAGTAATTTACTCGGTTGTGGGGTAAGAATCCGACCACCATTATTGAAAGACTCATAATGTTTTTTACTAATATATATATATATATATATATATATATATAAATATATATATATATATATATATAAGAGTATTTTTCTAAATTAAAGTTATACGGGTACGGGTATCCATGGGTACGGATACTATGATACCCATACCCGCCCCGTTAACATGCGGGTATCAAAAATACCCGTATCCGCGGATAGCGGGTATCCATTTTTAATATTCGTTTCTTACCCGTTGCGGGTTTTATCCACGGATATCCGCGGGTACGGATTTTTTTGACATCCCTAATCAAGACGAGATAATGATAATTCATTTCAACCAATATCTTTTTCCAACTGTTTTATTTTTCTCCCTAATATTGGGAAAACTTATTCATCAAAATGACAATCAACAAATCAAATTGTAAATAAGTCATGTTGATAGTTCAAGATATTTTATTATTGGTGGAGAATCATATCCAACATATATTGTCAATCGTCTTCAAGAGCCATCATAGTCCCTTTTGGTGGGAAAATTGGAGCATATACACCATACCAAAAAAAATTCTTAAATGAGAAATATTAGGTTACTGACCAAAAATCAACTACATAATAGAGTATTTATGATAACTTGTTGGCATGATGTGAATCAATAGTATAACATGCAAAGTTGCATATCCCCAAGTAGCCATTGAAAGATTAACTCTCATAAGTAATGATCTTGCAACCAGTTTTATACGTTTTATTAATGATTCCACAAGTTAATTTTCAGTATGAACATGTGCTACTAGATATTCAACTCCAATTCCAATTGGTATACAATACTCATGAATAACATGAGATGTAAATTCACCAGTATTATCAAGACCAATCTTCTTAATTGGATAATCTGGGAAGTGAGCTCTTAACTTGACTAATTATGCCAATAACTTTGCAAATGTTTGATCGCGAGTTGATAATAAACAAACATGTGATCATCTAGTTGATGCATCAATTAAAATCATAAAATATCTAAATGATCCACATGATGGGTTTGGACCACAAATATCATCCTGTATTCGTTCTAAACATGAGATTGACTCATTTCTAATTTTTCTGGTGATGGTCTTATTATCAACTTTTTTTGTGAATCTGCAATACACGAGAACTCTTGAACTGAAGAAGTTTTTTATTGTTAAGTGGGTGTCCACATGAGTTTACAAACTATTTTTCGCATCATAATGGATCCAGGATGACCCAACTAATCATGCCAAACAAGGAATTCATTTTGATTTGTAAGCTTCTGGCTTACAGTGACATGCCTTTTAATTGACTAATATATGTGTAGTATAAGCCATAAGAGAAGGCTAATAATTTCTCCAATACACATTTTTTTATTCAACTCAATTATAATGTTATAATATAATTTCATATCTCATTCATTGTTTGTCTCAATATCATATTCATTTAGACAAATATCCTTGAAACATAACAAGTTTCTATTAAACTTCTTGATAGAAGTATAATAGATCTTCTGGAGCCTTCAAATATATTTGTATTACAATAAATGACACTAATATTGACTTCTCATGTAACCAAAAGAGAAAAAAATAATATTATTACTCATTACAATTGCATGAGTTGTTGCACTATCAGCAAGACACAATATATCTATTAGTATATACAATAATACTACATATCAAATGAACACACATATAATTAAAATTTTAATGGTCTTAATAACCTCAACTCGTTGCAAGTACCACCCAAAATTAAAATTCTTTTAACCTTTATATATGTATAGTATAACAAAATTAAAACCACAAAGTCCATATCAAAATCCTATTTCACATTGTTACACATAATATGTATATTTTAATATATCATTAATATAAAATATATTCATCTCTAATATATGTATAATGTATAATACTGGTATTTGAATATCTACATTCACACTTATAATAATAAATGTTCATCATACACTCAGTTCACATATACATTTTATGATGAAAAAGAAAAATTGATTTTTATACTCACACATAATACCAACGTTAGACCTGCATATTTTAAATCAATATAGTAAAAATACAAAAGAACATTTACCTTAAATTAAATTATAATAAAATAAATTAAAAACTTCATCATGAAGAAACTTCCTTTGCCATTATATAAAAAGAAAAAAAAATCTTAACACTTTCACCATCAATGAGGTGATCAATGCTTCCATTTGGTTTAGCAAAGGAAACAACGATATCATACCATACCTATATGTATATAGATATAAATATTATAAGTTGCTTTTATAGCTCAGTTGGTTAGAGCACCCGTTTAGTAAGCGGGAGGTCTTGAGTTCAACTCTCAATGAAAGCATTTTTTTCTAATTATTTGGTTTGTCATGAAATTCAATTGCATCTCCAATATATTTTGATATTTGAAAAGTTTTCTTAGATCTATTTTTCATCTTATCATACCCTTAATTATACAATTATTTTCATTTGTGTGATTTCTTTCAATAGTCTTCTAAAACACACATTTATTAATTTTTTAATATTTTTATTTGTTGTTTATTTTCATCATGTACAATATTATTTTAATATATTTTATCTAATTATTTTTTATTTCTAACTCATTATCAATCATATTGTAATTTTTCACTATAATTGTATAAATAACTTTTATTTACTACAATATAAAAATTTAATGTAATTTCCATGAATATTTTTATCTTCATCCAACATATATTGAAGTTCAAAAGATACAAGATCTATGTCAAAATTTTATTATTATGTTTATTATTTGTTCTTTGTATCGTTTTGATCAAGTGATGTATTATAATTTTATTAGTGTATAAAAAAGATATTCATTAGAATTTTAAAAATTGAAGTAAACAAACATTTAAAATATATTTTAATTTGAATATTTGTTTTCCTTTATATTTTTTAATTTTATTAACTAGGTTTCATTAATGTTTGCAGTTTGCAAATTTAATAAATGTTTTGGTTCTTATAAAAATTTATTTGGTATTCGATTATAAAATGTAAACAATTATAATTTATTTCAAAGTATTTGATATCGAAGAAACAACCATCCTCTAATATTAAAAATTTGATAATATTATATTTCCTTTACCATAATTTTTTATTATTTTATAAAAGTTAATTCAAATTAATATTGGAGTAGTAAGAAAACGGGTACGGGTATGAATACGAGATTGTACCTGTTACTTGGTGAGAATGGGGATGAGACAAAAGTTTGATACCCGTTAGGTTTGGGGATGAATTTTTTCTACAATAGTGGATATGAGATAGCGAAATCCATCTCCGTTCCGCCCCGTTGTCATCCCTATTTAGAACATTGAAATAACCAAATTAGAAGTACATTTAAAGTGATTTTAAAATCTTGGAATAACCAAATTACAAGGACATCTAAAGTGGTTTTAAAGTCTTAAGATAACCAAATTATAATTACATCCAAAATGATTTTAGAATATTAAAATATATTAAAAACATCCAAAATAATTTTAAAACAATCAACTTAAAAACGTATATAAAAATCATTTTTTGCATTTTTTGCATTATTACTTTAAAATATGTTTGTTATTATTTTTGTAATAAAAGTTAGTGCACTTGAAAGTATGAAATGCTAGGTAACAACAATAAAAAGGCAATCTCTTAAGATAGAAATTTAACCCAAAAATCAATAGAGTGCAAGTAATAAACGTGGGAGTGCAAGCAGTAGATAATGTGCTAAAATATGGGTGATAATAATAAAACGTGAGGTGCAACTAGCAGGAATTTAATTCAACCAAAGTAGAGGTACAGGAAGCAAAACGTGGGGTGCGCGAAGTGAAATGTAAGGGTATTAAATAAAAATAGAAAAAGACCAAACCATAACAAGGGAGAGTGGGGATAGTAAAAGCAAACTGCAGTGAACAAATAAAGTGTGGTGTATGTAGTGAATGTAAGGGTGCGAAAAATAAAATAAGAGATGCAGTACATAAATATTCTGGAAGTGCAGAAAATTAAAATAAGAGAAATGATAGGTTGACATCCACATTTGACCACTTTTTTTACCACCTTCATAGGTTACAAGTTAATTTATCTTGAGTTACAAGTTAATTTTAAGGTGGTAAAAAAAGTAGTCAAATGTGGGTGTCAACCTATCATTTCTCATAAAATAAAGGAAAGGAGTGGAGTAACTAGGAGTGCATGAAAAAACGTGAGGATGCACGAAGAACCGGGTCAAGCGCAATCATCTTCATATTTAGGTTTCTTCTTCTTCGTTTCCTCCGATGTCGCAGGTACGTCTCCACCAATGCCGCTGGTTGCCACCGTTGTCGGAGCCCTTCCATTTTCATTTTCTTCCTCCGTCACGGAGACCAACCAAGGAGTGGCGCCTAGATCAGCCACCGTGCGTCTTCATCTCTGCCATCGTCGACCAAGGCTGGCTCCAAAAACGTCAATCGGAGCCAGAGTCACCTTTAGTGACCACTATTTTCTTTTTTCTGATTGGGTGTTGTGTTTCGTTGTGTGTTTGGTGCAGGTGATGATAAGAACGAAAAGGATGAGGTTAATGGTGAGGGAGTTTTTGTATGGTTGGTTTTCTTAACTCTGGAGTGGGGTTGGAAGGTTGGGAACAAAAATGATGATGGTTAGAGTGGAGGAGGGAAGATTGGAGGAATGGAGATGTGTGGGTTGCTTTTGAAATTGGGAGGAATATGATGGAGCCTGGAGGGGAGTTGGTGATGAACCATGGCGTGTTCCTTGGAGGAAGAAGAATGGTGAAGTTCTTATCGTTTGTGTTTATGAGAAATGGTGAGGTGTAAAGGGTTTAAGAGAGATGCAAGAAAAGGTGCGTATATTTCATTCGCAACGAAAAAAGAATGAAACCAGTACAAGTCTCTTATACAGTAAAGAATGACTATAGAAGCGGTTAACAAAAGAAACTACCATACTTTAAGACAGCTGTCATAACAGAGGGACAACTTTTCTGTTTTTGACTTACAACACTAACATACCCCTTAAGCCAAACACCATCTAGCTAACACTTCTAACACCAATAAGTTGTCTTAGTTGACTAAAACATTCACGCTTCAAAGGCTTCGTGAATACATCTGCCAATTGTTTTTCAGAACTGTAATATTCCACCTCCAAGCTTCCCTTGTTAACCTCCTCTCTTATATAGTGAAACTTGGTCTCAATATGTTTGCTCCTCCCATGAGAAGCAGGGTGATAAGCCAGATTGATGGATGATTTATTGTCAACCAACAACTTCACCTTCTCATTTAGCTCAACCTCCAACTCCCTCATCAGCGAACAAAGCCAAACAGCTTGACATGAAGCTTCACAAGCAGCTACATATTCTACTTCATAAGAGGATAATGCAACCATTGATTCCTTCCTTGAGCTCCATGATATTGGTGTTGTTCCTAAGAAAAATATGTATCCTACTATGCTTCTTCTGTCAAATTTATCATCACACCAGTCAGCATATGAATATGTTGTTAATTTCATATCTTCACCTTGCTTCTTCTTTGGCAGCAGAATACCAGATTTGGTTGTTCCTTGTGCATACCTCAAAACAGCTTAGCTGCATTCATGTGCGAGATGCTAGGATTCTACATAAACCTACTAATTAGGCCAACACTATAACTCATATCTAGTCGTGTGTTACACAAATACCTTAAACTTCCTATTATACTTATGTAAATTGTTGGATCTACAGCTTCCTCCTCCTGTTCTTTTTTCTAGTCTCAACCCAACCTTTGCTGAAGTACTTGTAGATTTGTTGTTGTCCATTTCAAATTTTCGCAGCATATCCCACGCATATCTTGACTAGTGCATCATGACTCCATCTTCTGTTTATGTGAATTCAATTCCAAGGAAATAGCTCAACTTCCCCAAATCACTCATTTCAAACTCGGTTAACATTTGTAGCTTAAACTTAGATATAAGTTTTTCACTGCTCCCCGTGACCAAAAGATCATCCACATACAGACACACTATCAATTTTTCTGGTTTTCCCTCAATCTCACAGCACTACACGTATACACCATGTTCAGAAGCACACTTTTCAAATCCAACCTCACTCATAAAAGCATTAATTCTCTGGCTCCAAGCCCTTGGAGCCTGTTTGAGTCTGTAAAGAGCCTTTTTCAACCTGTAAACAAGATCAGGTTGCTTGTTGTTAACAAATCCCTATGGTTGAACTACATAAACTTCTTCTTCCAACTTTCCATTCAAGAATGCCGCCTTAACATCTAGTTGATACAGTGGCCAATTGTGTTGTATGGCAATTGAAACCACCAATCTTATTGTTTCTATCCTTGCTACTGGAGCATAAACCTCACCATAATCAATTCTTGCCTTTTGCAAGAAGCCTTTAGCTACTAGCCTCACCTTGTACCTCACTATATCTCCCTGTGGATTTATTTTGGCTTTATACACCCACTTCAATGCTATTGGTTTCTTGTTATTAGGCAGCTTCACCAACTCCCAAGTCTCATTTCTATTAATGGACTTAATCTCTTCTTGCATTGCTCTCAACCATTTTTCATCAACTACTGCTTGTGCAAATTCAATAGGCTCAAACTCAGCTATTAAAGCATAGTGAACAAAGTTACCTTCAGTAGTAACTATAGTATCATAGGATAGCTCATAATCTCTCAGATGAGGAGGCTACTGTGAAATTCTGGATGATTTTCGCACCCCTGCACTTGGGTCAAAAATGTTTACTTCTACTTCTGTAACATGCTCTTCCAACATAATTCTTGGTTCTTCTGGCTCCATTTTCTCCCAATTCCAATTAGGTACTCTAATATGTGGCAAGTCTCTAACCATTGTACACTGACTTAGCCTGGATAAGTCTTTGAAGTCTAAATTCCCAAACCATAGGTGCCATAGCCATTCCAACTCATTTCTTGTCATAGCCAAACATTGATGCTTGACTGCTTCCATTACCACACGAAAATTCCTGTTTTTAGACAAACTTGCACTCACAACCAGTTGTTTATTCTGGTCAAAGATGTTAAGGAAATTATTCTTCATTGTCACCACAAACCCCTTTTGCAAGAGTTGTTTGAGACTTATCAGATTAGTTTTCAACCCAGGAACATATAGTACTTACTCAATTATCACTTCTCTCCCATCATTTCCTTGCAACACCACTCTAACTGACCCCTCTGCCACAAGACTCCTATTATTAGCAAATTTGATTCTTCCATTAGCTGCCTCCTCCATCTTGACAAACCACTCCTTCTTGCCTGTTATATAGGTTGAACACCTAGAGTCTAGGTACCAGGCAGTGTCAGTAACATCTTCACAACTTATTTGAGCCATTAGCATCACTGCCATAGAATATGAAGTGTCATCTTGAGCTAGATGAGCATGATTCTTTGGCTTGTTCTTCGCACCATCTCCATTCCAACACTCTTTCGCAAAATGGCCAAATTTTTGACAGTTATAACACCTCACCTTACGCTTATAAAACTTCCATTCCTTTTCTTGTTCAGACTCATCATCATTCTTGTGATCTTTACGATTTTCTTGGTCACTGGCCTCTTTCCCTTTCTTTTCTCGAGCCCTTTTTTGACCATATTTCTTCTTGCCACCTTTCTTGAAGCCTTTTACCTTGCCATGAAATTATGACCGAGCTTGTAGAGCTTGCTCTTGAACCTGTGTACACTCAACCAACATATGCTCATGCGACTCCAAAGAGTGTTGTAACTCTTCTAACTCCATAGACCCTGTATCACGTGTTTCCTCAATAGTCACCACAATGTGATCAAACTTTGGTGGCAATGATCTCAGTATCTTTTCAACTACATACTAATCAATGATGGGATCACGACAAGCACCCATTGCACTCACATGTTCTTGAATTTTATTGAAGTACATTGCCGCTGTTTCACTCTCCTCCATGGTCAGACACTCGAATTGCCGTCTCAGAGTCTGCATCTTTACTTTCTTGCTCTTATCTCCATCTCTGTAGGTTTTGATCAAGATTTCCCAGATCTCTTTGGCTGTTTCAGCCTTCGAGATTCTGTGAAATACCTTCGGGCCAACACATTGATAAAGGATGAATCGTGCTTTGATATCCATTTTATGTTGCGGCTTGAAGTTTCTCTTCTCTTCATCTGTAGCCTTGGATCCCAACTCTGGCAATCCCTCAAGCACTACAACTGTAACGTCTTGAAAGGCAAAAATGGCTTGCATTTTAATGCGCCAATCGTTGAACGAATTTCCATCGAAGATGGGCAGTGAACCTTGCATCATACCTCCTAACCCATCCATCGTACTTGCCTACGCTGCTCACATTTCTTTGATCAAAACTCCAAACCTCTGCTCCACTCTTGTTTTGCGCACAAGAATCATACCACACGCGTAAGGAATTCTCACTTTTTTTCTCGCGGACTTTCACACACCCCTAGTTATCGTAACCTAGCACTAGATACCATAAAGGGTTTAAGAGAGATGCAAGAAAAGGTGCGTATATCTCATTCACACTAAAAAAAGAATGAAACCAGTACAAGTCTTTTATACAACAAAGAATGACTATAGAAGCGGTTAACAAAAGAAACTACTAGACTTTAAGACAACTGTCATAACTAGAGCCGTCAAAGTGGGTAAAAACCCGTGGGCTAACCCAGCCCACCACGGGTTCGAGCCGGGTTAGGTTGAAATTTTTTTACAAATTTCAGTATGGGTCAATTTTTGACCTGGCCCACCAAGAACCCAGCTCACCCAAGTTGAACCCGTGGTGGGCTGGGTTGGCCCACCAACCCGCATGGTGACAAACATTATGTTGGGCTATTTTTTTAACCAAACACATTGGTGGGTTGACGAATGGAAACCTAGCTTCAACTGCAAATAGTAAGGAGATTGACGTTGCATCTCAACTCAAGGACCAACATCAATTGCGACTTAACAAGTAGATAAATTTGCATCCCTCACTCACTGTCGACTTGATTTTTTTTCTTCCATTCTTTTGGTATTATTGATTATATAAGTAATCACTTTATAACCTCATGTTTTCTTCCCAATTGTAATTTTTCCTACTTTTCTTTTCAGTTCAAGTGTTCACCGAACAATTAGGGTTCTTACTCTGCATCATGTACCCTGTTCATCTACTGAGGTTGCTCTAACGACAAATCCAAGGTATAATTAGTTTGTTGAAAAAAGTATTGCATTCAATAAAAGATTGGGTTATTCTTTTTTGTTTTCATTCTTCTAGTATATAATAATGTTTTCATTCTTTATTGAAATGCTTATGGGTCCTATTGCACCGTTAGAAGAACTATATAAATAATCTTTGAATATTATCCACGTGAAGTGCGGACAAAGTACCTTTTTAATCTTTGAATATTTAAATGCATAAACAAGTACTTCTTTAATATTTGAATATTAAAAAGCATAATCAATACGTGAAGTGCATAGACACATGAAGTGCATGATTTATATAAATACAAAGTTCATTTGATGAAATGGAAAAAAACATGAACTTCCATAATTTATATTCATTGGTTTGTTTTTTTATTACAGATAAGAGAGACTATAAGCTTAAATACTTGAACTTCATGCATGCATGGCTCTCAAAGAATCAAAGAATTAAGTTCTTACAATTTAAAATAATTAAGTTTGTACTTTTAAAGTAAGTTATTTTCTATATATTTATTGTTGTATGCACATGACTCTCGCCTAATCTAAATGCACTTTCTCACGGTAAGTGTTTACTTTGTTATATATTAGTTCATACTTCATAAAATATTAGTCCACTCTTTTACACTTGAACGAATGATTAATGATGTTACATTGTATAATTATTACTTCGAACTAACTTTTTTTCAAAAAGTAATAATTTGAATTTAATTTCAATTCAATTGTTTATAATATTAATTAGGCTCAATTATGTTTTAAGTTTCTTTTAAATTTGAAAATTTTCAACTGGGTCCTTAATAAATTTTTGTAGTCTATTGAATCCTCAACATTTTAAAAATTTTAAATCGAGCTCTGTAGCTAAATGTTTATGTTCACTTTCTGAGATGATATCACTCCTCTTAAATGTATTCACATAATATTTTACTACAAGAGACCATGATGACGAGATCTTTTCTAAATATTCATTATATTTAACTAAAACTGATTTTAAACTTAATTAAAATTATAAATTTCAAAATAAAAAATATAAATTATAAAAATATTAAATATATAACTACCACCCTTCTTAAATGTAATCACATAATATTTTATTACAAGAGACCATGATCACATGATACATTCACACTAAAATTCAACAGAAACGTAGCTTCCCTTACCTATAAAAGACAACCCAAATAGCTCTTGGAACACCAAAATGTTAGTTTGAAATAGTGATTTAAGCCAAGAAGGGAGGTTGAATTGATTGTTTAAATTTTTTTCAAAAGCTTAAAACCCCTTTTGAATGAATCAAACAGACCAAGAAATTCGAATGCAAAAGCTGTAAAATAGTACACTTTCAATTGATCAAAAAATAAAATAGTAGACTAATTTGTTTTTGAGCCTATGAAACAATTGATTAAAATATCAAATCAATAAGCTAAAATTCTAAAAATTTATGCATAATGTAGAATTCACAGATTTAACTCAAATAACAAACAATTATACACAAGACTTGTTCCAATCGATATTTCTAACAAGTATGCAACATCAGATTACACAAAAAACGTATTAAAGCTCAACAAAGAATGAATTACTTGGTTTTCTTGAGTTTTTAAAGTGATTTAAAGTGAGTGAGATGAAGGGAAGGGAATGACACAGTTGTTTTTATACTGGTTCACTCAATCACAACGCTACATTTAGTTTATCAGGACCACTTAAGCCTGGTTTCCACTATATTCAAAAGTTTTACAAATCACACACCAAGATTACAATTTCGAACAAAAAAGCACACAAGATATTTTACTCACACAAAAATCTAGCCTAACACACTACAAGAATCATACTCACAGACTTGAAATCACATCAGGTAAACAACCAGAGACACAAGAACTACAAAACCTAATGGTGGCTCTACCTAGCCAACCATACACAAGTTCTTCAAGCTAATCCCAAGACAAAATGCCTCCAAGACCAACCAAGATCTTCAATCAACACGTTGCAGTTGTGTAATGTAAAGAGACTTTTACAATGATGAATGACAAGTTTTCGCACTCAAAAACTTAGAATCGTGCATCTGCTCTCAAAACACAACTTATATAGTTTGGTTTAAGTGAAATTAGTTGGTTGAATTTTTTGTACAATATGTTGATTTCATATGACTTAAGTGAAATCAGTTGATTGAAAAAGAATTCAACTGATTAAATACATTCATACCAGAAACTATATACAACAACCCTTTTAACCTGTTAAAACCCATTTTAACAGATTAAAAAGGACACACTAAGACTAACAAGACATCTAACCTATATCATATAGCCTACCAACATGATATAACATGTAATCATTACATTTAACACATTATTTACCAACATGATATAATATGTAATCATTACATTTAACACATTATTATCATATTTAATACACTAGAAACATAATCTTCAAGTGGATCTTCATCAATTTCCATCAACCACATATGATATTCATGCACTTGCCTTTATCAAATCTTTGCTTCAAGCTTGCTTGTGCCAACACAAACTACCTACAATCACAAACGATGTTCTATTTACACATAGAAACATCACAAAAATGATCAGGACCTACCGTTATAATCACTAGTCAGTGAAGACTCATATAGAAGATCAAAAGGACACATGCAAGTAGAAAAGTCTCACATGCAATAGAAACTAGAAGAAGACCAAGGAAAAGGGCTGAAACTTAACTTATTTGTTTGACGTCTCATATCGACTAGAGATAAGACAATTTAATAGTATATAAGTGGGGTGCAAACCGTACCTTACAAGTCGATTTTGTAGGGTTGAGTTAGGTTAAAGTCCATTTCTAACATGGTATCACAGTCATTGTTTTAAAAAGCCTATTCCAACGAGATTTCTTGGACATTTTGTTCTACCTGCTATTGGGCCGCTAACGGACCACCCATTTCTAGACCCACATCGACTAGAGATAAGGCACTTCCATAGTATATAAGTGGGGTGTAAACCTCATCTTACAAGCCGATTTTGTGGGGTTAAGTTAGGCTTAAAGTTCACTTCTAACATTATGTGAATGGAGAAACTGATCAGTCTAAATTGAAGAGTTCGTCGCGAGGATCACTCCTACGGTTTCATATATTCAATCATGCGAACAAAGAACGAGAACTCCTAGAGATAAGTAAGAAAACTCTAGAAAAGTGATTTCTTGAAAGATTGTGTGTTTTAAAATAATAAAACTCGTTTATAACAAAACTATTTATACTAAAATCTTTTAGTATTAAAATAATTAAGTACCACTATTTTTAAATCACTATCCCTTCTAAAATATATATTTTTAGGATTTTACATAATGTTGTATTTTCAATATTTATTTTTAAAATGTAAACAAATTATTATAAAACTTATTTGTGAAATGTTACTGGAAAAGACTTAAAAAATGGCTCTTGAAATTTAAAATAACAGATTCCAGAAAATAATTTTCAGAAGTCATTTTTCAAGCCTTTTAATAAATTCTGAAACTAATTTTTGGAAGATAAAACATATTCTAGACATTAGTTTTCTATAAGTTGTTAATGAAAAAAAAAAGTGGCCAAAAGACACAATGGCGAAGAAAAAACCAATGCTAAAAAAACATTGTTAAGAAGGGGAGAATAATACAAGAGAGAAACACTTTTAACCATAAAAAATGATATTATTTTCCTTTTTCAAAGATATTTATACTACTTATATATAAAAAGATTGTCTTTAGATACACATTTTATAATTTCAGTTTTATCCCTTTATAATATTGTTAATTGACTTCTTATTAAAAACTGCTATATTAAATTATTTTAACAAAAAATTGTCATGTTTTTTTCTTTCATCATATTTGTGGTTTATAGGCTAATATTTATATAATTCTTACTCATCTGTGTTCTCGCCAGTGAATAGAAAAAGAAGACACACTTTCAGTGTTTACAATTTGTACGGTTAAAACCAAGTATACTGAAAATAAAATAAAACTGTGTTTAAACCTATATTTACAGATTTAAAAAACGTCAAAAAAATAAACAAAGGTGATGTAAAGAGAAAAAAAGGTGAGTATAGAAAGCAGCTCTCAAGTGATTTCATCAAGGCCCAAACAAGTTCCTAGCACGTGGGCCTAAATATTAGAATTTTGCTTCTTGAACCCCATGATTACTAAATCCACACTACACTAGCTAGAAAGACTAAAATACCCTCTCCCTGCACCACACCACCTCTACTGTTGCCGCTACCATCAAAGGAAGAGGAGAGAATGCGATGCAGAGAAAAGCTCTATCCGAATTAAAATTTATGTATTTCAAGAAATTTTTTCCAAAAAATTCTTTTCAAAAATCATTCTAAAAGATATTACATGAATCTATAAATCTTATACCAAAAATCTCGTTTTAAAATATATTTTATTTATTCCGAAAATTCTGTTTTCATAAATCTTATTCCACAAATTTTATTCTAAATTCTATTCCAGAAATCATATTTTAAAATTTTGAAAATCTTGTTCTAAAAATTTCAGAACAATTAATATGGAAGTCACTTTTACAAAGAGTAAAGTGGTTATTTTAAAATTATAGGTGACGGAGGAAGAAAAAGCTAATAATTACCATTCCAAAAAACAAAAATAAAATGAAAAATATAAGAATGAACATTTTGATAGATACAACAAAGTCTTATGTGTGACTATCGATTCATGACTTAATATTTTTCTGTGGATTTGAACTTGTCAAACGCTTGAATTTTCAAATTATTGTAGCTAGAAGAACATTTCATAGACTTTAACAAAAGCTGAACAAAAAAGGTGAAAGCAGTGAAAGTCACACACGATTACATATGTTTAATTTTAAAGAAAGTTGGGTATTCCAATTGTCAAGTTTATGTTATAGAAAATAAATAGGGTATATTTTAAGCTTAGGTTTACAATATTACATAACATTTTAAAATTTTTAATAGATTATAATAGGTTAAATTATTCATTTGGTCTCAATTTTTGTATGTAAATTTGAATTTGGTTCCTCAATTTTTAAAAGTGTTAACTAGGTCCCTAATTTTGATAATTTATTTCAATGAAGCCCCTCCCATTAAAATGGCAGAAACGGCGTTAAGAGCACAATGACATGGAAATGTTAGACTGAAACGTGTCATCATGTCATTTATATTTAAAGAATGTTGAAGGTTGTGGTGGAAATATACACTGCTGCAATGAGTCTGTGGTGGCAGAAGAAATGGAGAAATGTATGAAGTCAATTGAACACTCTCTTCTTGAAAGGAAGAAAGGAACAATGTTTTGAGATAATAAGTTTGAAGGGGTTGAAAAAATATGAGACTTTGAAACAAAACCTACATATTTTAAGTGATTTACTTTTTCTCCGTGATGACAATGTGTTTGGGGACTCTCATTCCACTACAACCTTTAGGTCACTGCATTAAATTCAAATTTGCTCAATTCAATTTCAATGCAAACAAAACTTTTGAAACAAAAGATTATTGTGCATTTATATATTGAAATTAGTTAGGTTAAGAAATTAACCAGTAGAGAAAGGCATGGCTGACCTAGAAGGAGGAAGTGAGGAACCAAGTGCTTCAAGTGGTTTCTTTTGGGTAGCAGCAGACTTTTTAAGGGATGGCCTTGCAACAATTCCAGAAGCATTTGATGGAATCTGAGAGCTTAGCTGATTAATTTCAGAAGCAGACTTAAGAAATTAAATTGAGATCGCAATTCCACTAAGAACACTCTGATTCCAACTGTTCGAACGCCAACTTTCCAGCAATGTGATCCCACACCTTCGCGATTCTTCTGCAAACCCCTCCTTCCTCCAATTTCGGTCACGAAAGCAAACCCTAGAATAAACCCCAATTTGAAGTCTAACAGAGATGCTCATTCTATTTTCTTACATATTAAATGCACACCATTTTTCATTTTTTCGAAATTAATTATTTATTACAACATTTAAAATTCCATGTGTAGCACATTTAATGTGCCACTTCACTGTTCAGTTCCGTCTAACATCTCCATGTCACTGTACTTAACGCCGTTTCTGCCATTTTAACGGAAGGGGCTTCATTGAAACAAATTATCAAAATTAGGGACCTAGTTAACACTTTTAAAAATTAAGGGACCAAATTCAAATTTACATACGAAAACTGGGACCAAATGAATGATTTAACCATTATAATATTGAACTCAGAGCTGGCAACGTAATGTAATGCAGCAAGGACTTAATGTCAAAAGAAAGAGAGATGAGAGGAACCACTGTTTATGACTGAGAGATAAAAGCTTGTATATTAACGTGAAAAGCAGAGAGAGTTTTTATACAAGAAAAAGGGTAACTGTTATCTATAATAGAAATAACAGAAACAACAAAATATAGTTTTGGTTTTGACACTTTACAACATTCCCCTCAAACCAAACTAGATACATCTACAACTCCAATATTCTCTCTTAGAAACTTGAACCTTGCATGCTTCAAGGCTTTCGTCAGAATGTCAGCAAACTACACCTCCGATTTGCAAAGTTCCACTACCAATTTTTCATTTGAAACTTGCTCTCTGATAAAATGAAACCTTGTTTCGATATGTTTACTCCTTCCGTGAGAAGTAGGGTGCTTTGCCAAGTTTATGGCTGATTGATTGTCAACCAATAACCTCTATTTGCACCTTTGTTTTATTCCCAGATCTTTCAACAGGGAACATAACCAGATTGCTTGGCAAGCAGCTTCAGATGCTGCTATATATTCAGCTTCACATGATGAGAGTGCCACTACTAGTTCCTTGGTAGAACTCCACGAGATAGGGGTCTTTCCCAAGAAAAACATGTATTCAGCAGTGCTTCTCTGATCAGTTCTGTCACCACACCAGTCTGCATCTGAATATCCTACCAACTCTTCATTGGACAGAAGCACCCCAAACTGCTCAGTCCCGTGCAAATACCTCATGATACGCTTTACGACCAACAAGTGTGATGTTTTGGGGTCTTGCATGTATCTACTGACAACCCCAACACTGGAACTCAAGTCTGGGCGAGTGTTACACAGATATCTCAGACTTCCTACAATGCTTCTGTATATTGCAGGATTTACTCCTTCTTCATCAGAGTTGTGTTCCAACTTCATACCACTTTCAGCAGGTGTGATGGCTGAATGGCTTTGCTCCATACTGAACTTCTTTAGTAAATCACGAGTGTATTTTGTTTGGTGCATGATCACTCCATATTTTGTTTGTGTGAATTCAATGCCGAGAAAATAACTCAGCTTTCCGAGATCATTCATCTCGAACTCATTCATCAGCTCTGCTTTGCATGACTCGATGCTTTCCTCACTGCTGCCAGTAATCAAGAGATCATCAACATACAAGCAGATGATGATTCTGCTGCCTTCAGTATTCTTCACATACACTCCATGTTCTGATATGCATTTCATGAATCCAATTCCATCAAAGAATTTGTCAATTCGTTTGTTCCAAGCTCGTGGAGCTTGTTTTAGCCCGTATAAAGCCTTATTGAGCTTATATACCTTGTCCTTATCAGTCTCCTGAACAAAGCCAATGGGCTACTGCACATATACTTCTTCCTCTAAGGGACCATTCAAGAACGCAGATTTTACATCTAATTGGTGCAGGCTCTAGTCCTCGTTGGTTGCCAAAGTCACTACTAACCTGACAGTTTCAATTCTTGCTATTGGTGCATAAACCTCTCCATAGTCTATACCAGCCTTTTGCAGGAAACCTTTCACCACGAGTCTGGCCTTGTGCCTCACGATTTCACCATTAGCATTCACCTTGACCTTATAGATCCACTTGAGAGCAATGGGCTTTTTGTTCAGAGGCAACTCTACCAACTCCCAAGTGTTGTTCCTTTTAATGGAGTCAATCTCCTCCTCCATTGCTCGCCACCAATGACCATCCCTGGCTGCCTCCTCAAACGTGATTGGTTCTGATTCAGCAATTAGTGCAGAATGCATTAAATTCCCGTCAAAGGTTACAACAATATCGTGGGTGATATCATAGTCTCGAAGATAGGATGTGAGTTGTGATCTTTGTCCCGATTTCCTCACGGCCAATTCGATGATGGTTTTATCTGCATAATTCAGAGGGTGTAGTTGGTGGCTTCTGGGTTGGCCATTGTCCACTCCCATCTAGATGACTCATCCACATATACATCTTTGTTGGTTGACACTTGCTCTGAATTGGGGTCGTATAATTTGTAGCCACCTGTCTCATGATAGCCTATCAACACTTGGGGTGTGCTTTTATCATCCAGCTTTCTTCTCAATGCATCAGGGACGTGTTTGTAACATAGAGACCCAAAAATCCTGAGGTGTGAAACATCAGGTTTGACACATGTCCAGGCTTCCTCAGGTGTCATCAACTTCAGTCTTTGTGTAGGTGACCTATTCAACACGTATGTTGCTGCACTTGCAGCCTCACCCCATAGAAAATTTGGCATCTTCTTGGTTTTCAACATACATCTAACCATGTTAAGCAAGGTCCTGTTTCTTCTTCTTGTAGCCCCATTATGTTGAGGGGTGTATGGAGGAGTGAACTCATGAACAATACCTTCTTTCTCATAGAATTCACTGAATTCAGATGCTGCATATTCCCCTCCACCATCAGACCTTAGAACCTTGATTTTACTGTCACACTGTCGTTCCACCATGCTTTTGAATTTCTTGAACACAGATAATACTTCACACTTCCTTTTGATTAGATAGATCCACATTTTTCTAGTAAGATCATTTATGAACGTGAGAATGTACCTGTTTAGACAACTCCTAGTTTTTTAGTGGCTTTCGTATGGATGAATTCTTTGAACTTGGGCCTAGACTGTTTGCACTGTATGCATTCTCTACACACCTCTTCTGGAATCTTGATTGGTGGAAGCCCCTTTACCATATTTTTCGTATGTAGATTTGATAAGTGCTGAAAATTTAGATGCCCAAACCTGTTGTGCCATATCCACTCCTCCTTGTTTACTGCTGTAGCCAGACATTGATGCTTTCGGGTATTCATAGCAATACGAAAAGTTCTGTTCTTAGAGAGATTTGCATTAATAACCAGTCTCTTCGATTGATCGTAAACATTTAGACCATTCTTCTTCATTTCCATCATAAAGCCTGTTTGCAATAATTGTCCAAGACTGATCAGGTTTGTCTTTAAACCAGGTACATACAGAACACCATCAATCACCACTTCTCTGCCACCTGAATCCCGTAATACCACACGACCAATGCCTTCTGAATTTAGGCTGCTATCATAAGCAAATCTAATCTTTCCCTGCGAAGAATCATCAAGTTTGATAAACCAATCACGTCTACCTGTCATATGGGTGGAGCACCCCGAGTCTAGATACCAGGAAGCTATTTCCTCTGGGTCTGCGCTACTGGTCTTGGCCATAAGTAACACCACATCAGAATCAGAAGAGGCTGCATCTTGGGCTAAATTAGCTTGGTTCTTTGGCTTATTCTTGGCACCTTCACCATACCAACATTCACGAGCAAAGTGCCCGAGCTTCTGGTAGTTATAACACTTCAATTTCTTCTTCCACTCCTTGTCATCTCTTCCTTGTCTCTTCTTATCTTTTCCAGCCTTGGATTCATCTTCAGATTTCTCCTCTTGCTTCTTGCGGTGCTTTCCTTCTTTCTTGAAACCTTTGGCCTTTGTCTTGTACGTTGTTCTGACCTGTAACGCCTGTTCTTGGCAGTGTTTGCGATCATCCATTCTAAACTCGTGTGCTTCTAGAGAGTGTTGGAGTTCCTCTATCTCCAATGTCGCAAGATTCTTCGTTTCTTCTATAGTTATCACCAAATGATCAAATTTAGGAGGAAGTGACCTTAATACCTTGTGTATTACGTGTTGTTCTGACACTTTATCACCATAGCATTTCATCGCATTCACCAGTTCTTGAATTTTGTTCAAGTATTGAGCCACTGTCTCGCTGTCTTCCATCATCAGAAATTCAAACTTCCTTTTTAATGCTTGCAGCTTCACTGTCTTGTGCTTATCATCACCATATGTCTTAATCAATATTTCCCAAGCCTCTTTTGTTGTCTCCGCTTGTGAAATCTTGTTAAAGATTTGTGAATCTACACATTGGTACAACAAGAACCTTGCTTTGCCATCCAACTTCTGCTGCATCCTATAATTCTTTTTGTCTTCGTCTGTAGCTTTACTGCTAAGCTCTCCAAGACCCGTTTCAATTATTTCTGCCACATCTTGGAACTGAAACACAACCTTCATCTTTATCTTCCAATCATCAAACATCTTACCATCAAAGATTGGTAAGCCTCCTTGTATGATGCTTCCACTTTCGGCCATCTTGATTCTGAAAACTCCTCAGACTTTTGCACACTTCTTGACACCTTTCACTTTTGAAGATTGTGCTCTCTTCCCGGCCGCGCACCACTTCTCTACGATGCTCTTCTTTATACGATCGAACAACTACACAGGCGAACCTATGCTCTTGATACCATATTGAACTCAGAGCTGGCAACGTAATGCAGCAAGGACTTAACGTAAAAGAAAGAGAGATGAGAGGAACCACTGTTTATGACTGAGAGATAAAAGCTTGTATATTAACGTGGAAAGCAGAGAGAGTTTTTATACAAGAAAAAGGGTAACTGTTATCTATAACAGAAATAACAGAAACAACATAATATAGTTTTGGTTTTGACACTTTACAACATATAATTTGACCTTTCTTAATTTTTATCAATGGTTTCGATTTTAATTTCTGATTTTACAAAATATGTATGTTTTGTCCAATCCTTAGTTTTTCGTATGTTTATTTTTACATTTTAATGATTAAATTATGTTTACAGTACATTAAATGATTAAGTGATTTAGAATTCACTTCAAGAAAATAAAAAGAAACAAACAACACCCAACATTGAACTTTTTTTTTCTTCTAAAATTAGAAAACCAAAATCACAGAAAAAAATCGGACGTAAAAAAAGTATAATTAATAATATTTTCAAATATAAGTTAATACAATTCACACAATATTTTATATTTAGATATTATTTATTTAAATTTACATTTTAAATATAATGTGTTATTTTAAGTATCATTTCTTGGAAATCACATGAATTAATTATGCATAAAATTTGTATTATAATTTTATTAAATTGGAATATAAGTAAAATAATTTTCCAAAAACTATATTTTGTCAGATTGGGCTGAATTTAGAAGAGCCATTCTACTTATAAATATTTCTTTTAAAAGTTCTCATGTTATGATAATGCATTCCATAAACAGTGTTATTAAGTTTTTTTTTTATTATTTTGTAACTATAATCTACAAATATATGGGCATTTTTGACGAAATTCACTTTCACTAAATTTAGAAATCTTTTCCAGGCACAGTTTTAATTTCCAGTTATGTAAATCATTTATTTCTGAAACAAATATGCAGATAATTAGATCATAAGCTAACATTTATTATTCATTTAAATACTGTTTTGCATGCATTTTTTAATACCGTTTGTGCCCTTACTTGTTCATATAGTTGCTTCGTCGATTAAATTGTATTCATTAGGTTGTTGTTATAGTTATCTCATGATATAAATAATATAATTGTATTTGACATCCACCAATAAAAAACAATGTACGTATTAATTATTATTATTGTTACTATTAAATAAAAATAATAAAATAAATCTAAGCATCTCTTATCACAAATAGATAGCAAATTGAACTTAAAGATGGAAAAAAAAAATTCTAAATAAAACGTATAACTTAATGTCTACATGACCCACAACCTTGATTACCCAATATAAAAGTATATGAAGAGTTAATATATAAACTTTTTCTGAAAGAGGATAAAACAATGTAGGAGTTGGTGATTTTGAAATACTTAAATTACAACAAATAAAAGTAGTACACTTTCTGTACGTCCATCATCCATTAACAATTCAATTAATTTCCCTGCTCTGACTTTAATCATATTTAATTTGTGCTACAATATATTTTAGTATAGGTGCCATTTCTTAATTTAAAACTAATCATTCACAAAATTTTCGAGCCATTAGATACGACGTTACCTAAATTCCTCAAGAAGCCAAGAAAATGAGACAAATTCTATAAATTTTATAAAAATAATCATAACTTAATCATATTTAAAGACTAAATTTAATAACTTGAATAATTTACAACAAGTTTCACTTTATAAACTTTATAAACCATTGAATTTATTTAAATTTAAAATTTACTTATTAAAGTAATATTTAAATTATTTAAAATTCATCGTAATAAAAATTATTTATTGTTTATTAGACCCGTAATGTCACGTCATTGACTATTCGACTTTTAACAAACCGATATCTTTTAGTTAATAATTAATACTTTTATTTTCTACATTGCAAATCTTTCACTTTTAAAATATTGTTATTATCAAAACAAATTATATCATAAGTTTAACATAAATAAATCTTATTAACTAAAAATAATCTCACTTGCAAATGTATAGATATTTGATCAAAGTTATTTCAGCTTAATGAAGATACGTGAATACAATACAAGAAAATTGTTTTACCTATTGTTTTTGAACTAAATAGAGTTGTTTCTAGAAAAGATGTTTAAAGTGGTGAAACATGAGAGAATCTTGCAGCTTAGATTGATTCAATACATAGACACAGACAAACAGAAAAATGTATGAGTGAAACTTTTTCAGTTGTCTTTTATTGACAAATACAATTTGATCATCAATAAAAATTCTTTAAACAAGTAATCAACAATGCAAGGAACATTAATCTAAAGTCCAGAGGTGAAAGGAACACCGGTGTTTGGTATCCAAGAGTTGCCAGCAATGAAGTTTCCAACAGTGAAAGGTGTGGCCTGAGATGCACTTGTGAGAACATGGTAACCCTTCCAAGTGACCCTATTGGCAGTGTTGGAGCCAGGGCCAGTGTTTGCATATTCTGCGTAATACAAAGTGTTCAAAGCAAAGTTACCATCCCATTCCATCCAACCAGCAGGGTTGATTAAACTGTCGAGATTGGTCTTCATGAACACTGTTCTTGAGTACTGTTTCCACGGCCTACCAAGGTATGATTTGATGGAACTAGGGTTGAAGCCTGAGGCGCCGGTGACCTTGGAGTTGTGGACGATGATTCCAGTGTTTTGGTTAGGGTCGGTTCTACCCTGAGCGGTGACTGTGATGGTTTTCTGAGGAGGGGTTCTGGCATAGATGTTGCAATTTTGCAAAACTACAGCAGCGTTGCCAAAGATGAAGTCCACTGTGCCATAGATGTCACATTCTCTGTAGAATTGTCTCTCTGAATGAACATATAACGTGTCTTGATAACCCTCAAAACTGCATCTATAAAATACTGAGAGATCTGAGCCAGAACGAAATGCCACTGCTTGGTGATTTGCTGCTCCTGCCGTGTTCCTGAATGTGATGTCTTGAGCAATGAATCCATCACCCACAGCAGCTGGAAAAAGAAGAAAAGAAAAGCTTAATTAAATTATAATAATTTTTCTACTTTAGTTTATATTTATTTGTAGTTTTTATATTTTTCTTGTAGACTCCGTGGAGTTTAATTTTAAATCGTCTTATATCTAGTAAACATAGTATTTTCAACCATTTGCAATCTAAAGTAAAGTTTTTATTTTAGAAAAAAAGTTATCTGGCACTATTTCACGACCATTTAACAGTTTGTATATAGATAAAATAGTTTTAATTTTTATATTTTTAAAAAAAAGAAAAAGTAAATAGTTACGAGGAACAATGTTAAATAGCAATAAAAAAAAAAATTGTGAGAAAATGTGAAAATGAGTTATATTTGTTTTAATTGTTTGTTTGTATATATTCATATATCAACCAACAGCATATATGTCCTTATCCTCATGCCGTACCAACTACTTTTGTCTACTTTTGAATTGTTGAATTTAATATCAATTAACAAAGTTTTCATATTCTAATTTAATCTACCTTCTGCATCTTCAACTAATAGTATATCAAAGTGGGTACCATGCTTTTGGTTTCGGAATCAAATGCACCTTTTTAGAACGGTCCATCAAAAAGAAAATATAATAATCTACAAAGCATTTTTTTCTGCATGCCTCATGTCTCCTCTGTTCTTTTTACCACAAAAGTCAAACTTCAATCACATAATCTCAACAATTTAATTAAGCTTCTTAACCTTATTAAATTACTTCTAAGACAAGTTTCGTGTGTCTGCCCCTTATTTTTTCCAAGCCACCAATTCAACTCAACCACGTAAATTATCTCTTAAATCAAACATGAGGCTGAACAACGTTATATTTTCTCAATTCCAATGGGAAAACACCACATAACTGTCCCTTTCACTAACAGGTTAAAATATATCAAAGATAAAATTTTGACAAAAATAATTGAAAATTTTACTACGTAAAAGAAAATTGAAGCAAATATATCATAAATGATTGTAGCTTGAAGTTCTTAATGTCTCGCATGGTTGAGCTCCACCACTATACTCAATCGCTAATCAAACATATATATTATTATAAATTTTCTTTTGTCTGTATCCAAATAATCTATTGTTTGCAAGGACACAACTATATTTAGAATTAATTACGAGTTCAACGTACAGCTATATTAAAATATGGCTGTTATTTCCTTCACTGACAAATGTGAACTTAATGGTAATTCTTTCATTCTATAAGTATCAAAACGTAGTTTATCTTTCTCTCTTTCTCTTCTCTAACAAATAAAGACGTATAAAAGTAAGTTGACGTTAACCAAACATTATAATTATTAAGTGTTAGCTTCTCCATCATGGCAATCCTTAATGAATTTACAGAAAAAAAAAGTAATATAACAGTATATAAAAATAAAATTCATTGTCAAATTAAAAATAAAAGTATTTACACCAAATATTTATTTATTATTGTAAATTTGTCTGACTGGACTAACCTTTTAAGAAAAGTAAAATTTTTCTTTAGATACGTATACCTCAAGTTTTGTTAATTACTAACTTTACACTGGTGCTTCTAATTAGTGTATGATCTTGACTAATGAACCAGGAATATACGTCATGGATAAGTTAAAGCACATTATATATATACGTCTATCGATCTATATATAACATAACCAATTAATAAACCATAATTAGTTTGGTGATACAATAAAAAATGAAGTTAAAGTTAGAGAGATGCATACCAACAGTGGCTGAATTGAATGTTGTGGAGCCTCCTCCAACACTTTTACTGCCTGTGATAATGGTTTTTCCAATTCCATCTCCAACCAACATAATATTCTTTGATTTTACCTCAACTTGTTCATTGTACACTCCACTCTTCACATATATCACATACCTTCCACTGCTACTCTTTGGAGCAGCATCAACAGCAGCTTTCACTGTTGTGTATTTTCCAGAACCATCTTTGGCCACAATCACATTAGCCTTAGAAGCTGCTGAAGATGATTGCAACAACTTCCTATCACCTGGTTTCACCCATGTAGGGAATCCCTCTTGGGTACTAGGTGGTCTGAATTGGTTGTTGGGATCCTTGTTGAGAGAGAGGGTGTTGCTCAACAACTTTGTGACATTATTGGATAACAAGGGCAGAATGTAATCTGTGACACCAAGTTCATAGAACCCGGTTCTGCAAGTTTCGAGGTTGGTGAGGGCTGTGCTGAGCCATGTCTGTGTGTCAGTTTGGGTGCATTTGGTGTAGGGGTCAAGAGTTTTGTTGAGTCTTTGAACGGTGTACTCGTAGAGTTGAATGCAATCGTTCCATGCAGATTTTTCATGGACGTTGCGGCACTTTGGCCCCATGGAATTGGTGTTTAGTTGGCCCCTTTGTGCTCTCTCTAGGGCCAGTTCAAGGGAAACTTTGAGAAAATCGGATTTGCTTTTGATGGGTTTGTTGAAGGCATGGTTGGTCAAGTAGTACTCACAAGGTTGAGGGTAAGGGGTTTGGTTGCACCATGATTGAATATCTTTCAATGAGTAAGAGAAAGCAATGGAGGAAAATAGAAAGGGAACAAGTAGAAAGGATATTACTAAGGAAAATGAAGATGATGAAGATGATGCCATAGTGAGAACTAGCCTATGGCAACAACTTTTTGTTTTTGAGTGGTTTAGAAAGAGAGGGTGGAAACAAAGTACTATATAGGGTTTAGATGGAGATGTGTGGGGTTGATGTCCTAAACTAGAGGGTTTATATAGAGGGAAAAAAAAGGGTGGTTTGAAGGACCACAATGGATGTAAAGTTGTAAACTAGGGACTGCTCACCATGTCTTACTTTTCAAAATCATTTTCTATTTGCTGGCTCTATATTTTCATGCACGTCTGATGGATCATTAGTGTACCAACTGTTGCAATTTATTAATTCATATAACATTTAAGTTGGTTTCTATATTTTTTTGTTAGCAATTTAATTACAGAAAATTTGGAGAAAAAAAATGAAAAATGGATTATGTGTATCCAAGTTTGACCTTAAGAAAGTTATGACTTTTCCTAGTTGCAGCAATGATCTTCCAATAAAACGCGTTAGATATACAGTTATGGTTATATAATATGTTTATTTTTCATAATAATCTCTTACTAGTTGAGCTTTATTTTCTAGGATATTAGATAAATAATCTTGCCAATTGTTTGATAAATTGTTCTGGTCACAGTTAGGCAAACTGTTTTCTGATTTGAACTTTTCAACGAGAATTGGCCTCATGTATCTATGTATATCAATGAACTGGTGCACTATTGGCGTGAAAGTTTCAAAATATAGATTTAGTTATTTAGTTTCAAAAGGAAGTAGTTAATGGTAAAATATGTGGAAATGGACCCTTTGGTTTAAGTGATTTCAACATTTGTATGTGTTTGTCACAATTACACATCACATATATATCGAGTGTCGAGGAGATTTTATTGCTAATATCCTGTTAAGCGATGAAATATTTGTTAATATTAATGTTCTTTTTTTGACTTTGCGACAGTGATGTATAGGGTTGATTCTTTGAAAGATAAACATTTTGAGGTGTTACATATACGTTGAAAGAAACTAAAGTTTTATATACTTGTTATTAATTAAATAAAAACTATCAGTTATTGATCATGGAAAAAACATATAGAAAGAAAACCGAGTTGATGACTATGAAATAATATAATTATAAATATATATATATATATATATATATATATATATATATATATATTTATA
>Ga0209589_1001138_pt1 | contig 42539 bp, 17 predicted proteins | sample CowpeawhiteBW_FD_187525 | JGI IMG/M metagenome (GOLD analysis project Ga0209589, IMG submission 187525) | Root nodule microbial communities of legume samples collected from California USA - Cow pea white BW (SPAdes) (version 2) | ecosystem: Host-associated > Plants > Roots > Nodule | place: USA...
AAAAAAAAATATGCCTTCACGCTCAGTTGGATAACCCTCGTGCTGATAACGTGTTATAAAATAAAGGTAATAAGAGAGACAAAGGAGAGGAAGAATAGAGAATGAGAGAGTAGGGAGCAACTTCTGTTTTTATGTGTGTCTCATTACTGATAGGACGAGTCCTATTTATAGGTACAATATGGTAACCCAGAAAGGATATAAAATCAAATAGTAAATACAAAATATTACATCATAAAGAGTAATGAATAATATGATTATCAATCATATGAGTGATTGTATAAATCAATGGACGACCATTAATTCATAACAGTTCCTATTTGACAAAATGTTAAAATTATATTTTATCCAACACCTGTCACGCGTTTGAGTATATAACATTTCTTGTTGACAATATCATATGAATATTAACTTTATATAATTAAGGATGTAATAAATAGTTTAAATACACAGCTTATATTTAATTAAAATATAATAAAGGAAATTATTTAATTTTTATTATAAATAATTTATGCTATGATTTATGTGATATCTTAGTGTGATGATTGTAATATTTAAAATTCAATTTTAAAATATTAAAATGGACAGATCGATAAGGTTAAATGATTATGAAAACTTGGTAAAAAATAGCTCAGTGTTATATATTTAACTTTTATAATAACTGTTAAAATACTAGGTGCATGCCTGAGAAGGTTAAATTAAATGTAAATAATTTATTTTTATAATTAAGGAATAACCTTGTATGTTTCGTTTGTAGAATTTAAAAAGAGTAAAAGTAAAAGTTTTAAGTTTTAAGCTTTAAGTTATATTTTACGGATCACATTCTTTTATAGATTTGTTTTCTTCATAATCTTTGTGAAATTTGAAGACACTTATAATTGGGGCTTAGTGTCAACCAGTTTCACTTTTAAAGTAATAGCAATAAAATATTAAAGGTTATTTTTCATGCTCACTGTTAAACGTATACATATACTTTATAGAATATATATAATTGTTATAAATACAAATTAGTAAATATATTAATTTTATAATATTGCCTGTTATCACTATCTGTCAAACAAACACTACTGTTTAAGAAAAAAACGTGTTACTCAAAAACAATTTGGGATTATTTTTATCTTAATTAATCCCTGTGGTTTATAGTATTTAATTTAATAACTCTTTATTATTTTGAAATACATTGCTTGATTTCAGTTTTGGTTGCAATTTGTTTTTAACTTTGAATCTTGTTCGCCATGTCCAACAAAAACACATTTTAATGTAAGATAAACTAAATTCTGACATTATTAAAATCTTAGTGAATTTAAATTTAAATTTAACGACCGAAATATAAATTTCAACATTCTATATCAGCAGGGACGTTATGTTTCATTCAAAAATATATTTGTATATTTGTTAATTGTTATTATATGATAGAATAAAATATTCATTAGTTTTTATTTATTACATTATTGTTTGTATTTATAACATCGTTAGTAATAAACATACAATTTCCTTACTTTGTTTTCACTTATAAAATTATACAAAAGATTTAAGATTATAAATATCCAAACATGGAAAATTTATGAATTTTGAAACTAAAACCTAATGTGTATCATGTTAAAACTAGATTTTGATTCGACATTCTAAAGAAAATGCCGTGGTTGAAATGTAAAAAAAAATAAAAAAAACGCTGACAGAAAATACTTTTTTAATGTCAAAGTTAAACTGGACTCTGTATTTTTAGATAAATATTTAACAAATAATGTTAGAAAAAAATATAATACTAATTTTTATATTCAAAACACGAGACTTAATACCACATGATTTCAGTTTTAGATTTATATAGATGCTATTTTGTTCTTATACATTCTTATATTTTACGGTGACAATATAATTGTAATGTAATATAATAATGGATACATTTTTTCAAAATCTCTACCAATATATAATGTTACCTTTTCTTTTTTATTTTTACATATAACGTAGTATAATAAAAATATTTACAATAAATATTTCTTACGTGTTGTATGTTGTATGAAGATTTATTATTAAAGAACTAGGGAGATATGGTGTAAATGTGACAATTATATTCACCTCAATATTTGAGAATGATAGAAGGAGAAGAATCGTTAAATTGACTTATTTTTTAATCTTTCCTAAACTGTGAGATTTTAGATTGATTATTAATAAAAGATTATTGTAACCTCAATTCATTTTCACTTCTAAAATTAGATTACAATAATAACTAATATCCAAAATTTCTAAAATGTTTACAGAAAAAAATTCAATATGTAAATATATATTGTATTTTTATTATTTTATTAAAATAATTTTTTTTTTTTTGTAATTTATTCATTTAAATATCCTTTTATAAAATAAATATAACCCTTTTAAATATAATTTTAGATTACTCTCGACATCAATTTAGTAATCTCGTTTTATTTTAATTAAACTTAAATTTTAATTTATCACAACAACCAAATCACTCACTCACTATCTTACAAACTTTACTTCTAAATTCATTCTCCTTCACCTCCAAATTTCTCAAAAAAAATATACAAGTTTATGCTTTCTAATCCACTCAAATCCATGATCTCCTTTCCTCCCAACTTAATCTTCATAGGTTAACACACCCTTAAAAAAATCAAAAGTAATATATTGACACTATAAAAGTATTTAAAATTTATTTTTTCTGATATGAAAAAGTTAAACATTTCACACAAAAAAATTATAAATTTATTATTTTAAAATTTTATATTAGAATATAAATTAAACTCATGTTTTGTTATTCTTGTAACAAATATTTCTTAATGATTAATTAGAAAGAAATATTTCTTTCAATTAAACATAATCTTTATATACAGAAACTAAATAATATGCAATGCGATTTTGGTAATCTTGATATTAATATGGAATATACACTATAAGTAATTTATGGGAGAAAAAACGGTTGACTACTATAGAAATAATATTGATTATTATATTTAGTTTAAAGAAATTTAAAAAAATGGAATACGTTTGTTTGACCTAATTGAAGCTTCCATTGCATGCCAATTGACAAGAGAGAGAGAAAAAGACGGTGAAGTTGATGGTTTTATTTTATGCTAGCTGGCGGATCATGGGAACATGTTTTCTTTCTGATTTGCATTTTGGAACCTTCCCGATTTTTCTTCTCCACTTTTTCAAATAAAAAACTAAACAAAATTTCAGATTTATCCCATTATTTTTCTCCACTATCATGCATAGAAATATTTATTGCTTCAAATTTAGGACCGCTACAAATGGATCAATTTCCTCCCCTCTTAATTGCTTCTATCACTGTAATTATCACCTCATGATTTTAAGTTTTATCTACTAATTTTTTATAAGAATAAATCTAATACATACACATACTTGATATTAAATTATTTTTTTATAAAAATATTTTAATTACAAAATGTTTTCTAGTCTGGTAAATAATAAGTGTAATAATAATCAATACTTTTAGGATTCTTGATTTGACTATTTTATATACACAATGAATAACAATAAATATAATATAATATAATACATTTATCAATAATGGGGATATTTAAGGAATTAAAATGAATAAAAATGTTTCAAAAGTTCAATGACTCCTTAATACGGGGAGTATATTTGAAAAAAAAAATGTATAGATTTAAAACAACAATGAAACATGAATAGGCAGTAACTTTGAGTTTATGAAAAATTAATTTGAGAGATTGAATTCGACTGTTGACTCACACAGTTAAAAACAAATAATAAATGTACTAATAATGAAAAATACTTTAGAAATTTTAACTAATATAACTATTAGGGAAAATTCAAAATGTGTTTCATTGAGTTAAGAGTATTCTTGGATAAATATGTAAATATAAAACAAAAAATAATAATAGCAATTAGATTATTTGATTTCATTAATTTTAGTAATCATAAAAAGAAGAACAATAGACTATTGAAATACAATTCAAATAAGTGTCAATAAAAGATAAATCTTTAGGGGGTGTATCGTTAAACATGGGGTCTAAGTAGCAATTCCGCGCTTATTATATTAGAATGTTCAATGCATTTGGGTCTTGAACTGGGCTTAACTCATCAAGTCTGCAACTTGAACATTAGGATACAAAGATGATGATTTTCTACTTCTTCTATCAAAAATACTTGATAGATGGCAAATAATTCGAAAAAAAAAAGTGATATAAATTTGGTATAACCAAGCGGAAACTAAAATGAAAGCGAATAAATTAAAGATGTCCCCTTTAACGCAAATAATTAAATAGACCATGTCCAACAATTAAATAACTAATTTTACTAAACATGTTTACCAGAAGTAAACAAAAATTTAAAACATATTATGCCTTTAAGTTGAATTAGCAATGATCTTTTCTATTTCATTTAGAAAGTGGAAATAATTGATCTTTCTTCTGGGCGCGTACCTTCCACTCATGAAAAACTCATGCATGGAGCGGAGGAGAAAAAACAGCAGGTTTTTGTAATGTGCATTCGTCAAAAAAAAGAAAACTTCTATTTATTACGTATACATGACGTATGTATGTGGCTCACATGATCAAACATAATACGGAACATTCACATGGATATGATATGATTATGATTCATAAATGGTTTTGCGTATCCCTCTGACTATACAAGTATTCCAACATAATTCCTCGTATACGTCGGTATTTTGACATCTTTTTTTTTTCACATTTTTTTTATTATCATTTGAAACTATTTTTTATTATTATTTACTTTTTTTTTTCTTTTAAAAATATAAAAATTAATTTTTGTTAATACTATTTTATCTTTATATAAATTGTCAAATGGTGTGAAACAACATTTTTTCTTACTCAAATCTTAATAGAAAAAAATTATGAATAAAACTTGACTTAAAAAATAATAATCTCATGCTTATTTTTCCTTTTTTTTAATCTTTGAAGTCAAGCAACTCATTTAATAGCAACAAATCATTTAAGATTTGGCTTTTGAGAGGAAAAGAGTGTCTAATAATAGCCTCAACACCCTTTTTAATCTTTCAAAGCAAGCAATTTGAAATAATGTTATACATGGTGCGTGGCTATAAGAGGATTGGTCCCAAGTTTTGTATTATATTCAAGCAAGAACTTAAAAGCAACTCCTTTAGGTAGTTTGACATTAATTAAAGAATGAACTTTTTTTATTGCATTCATGATATGTTTTACCAGCTTTTAAAGAAATTAATATTGACAAAGTCATTGGCTTAGCCTAGAACCCTTGTTACTGTCCTATAATCTCTTTAACAGTAAAGTGAGTATTAGTATATACCAAATATAGGAAATTCAAACTAAAACTTTTGCTACTTTCTTTAGCCAAAGGCTGAGGTTAGACAACTAAAGAGGTTTTGATTCTTAACTAACCACAACAACATCTCTTTGGTTGAAAACTTTTTAACAATTCACATGCAAAATTTGCGATAAATCACCACCAAACTCAAAATAACCTCTTTGAATCCCAAAGGAATAGTTAACAATTTCTTTGGAACTTAAAAGAATGATAAAAATGTAAAGTCAAACTTGAGATATATAAATATATCACAACAATTCAGCCGTCCAAAGATAATTGATTTCCTTTCCTAAAATGCTGTTCATAGATGCAGCCACTTCACTCCTTTTGGTAGCAAAATTAGGCAAATCAAGAAATTGATAGGGAGAGAACAAAACAACAATGAAAAATTTCAAAATATACAGTAAAAATAATTTATTCAAGCTTGTAAGAATTTACTAAGAATAACAACGATAAAAACTGATAACAATAATCACAAAAAAAAAAATCAAAAATTTTAACTTGGAAAACTCTTTTAACGATAGAAGTAAAAACTCATGGATTTAAATTAATAAATCAAATTTCACTAAAATGAAATATGAATATAAGATAATCTAATAAAAAAATATAAATAAAGTGTCTATAACCAACCAATATATTTAAACAATAATATTCTCAAAATTTTGAAAGAAAAATCTCAAAATAAATATACCAACAAATTTTTCTCTTATTTTTCTTTTCTAAAGTTTGCAAAAATAACATTCTCTCTTTATCCAGAAAATCCATCTTCACTTACACTATAAGAAAATTCCTCGTTGACTACCAATTTTAGTGACAAACAATTGTTAGTCACTATAATGAACAATTTATAAAATAAAAAATTATTTGTTACTAAAATAATAATTATTATAAATAAAAATTTATAATTGATCTCTACATTAGTTTCTAAAATTTATTTACCAATGTTTTGGTTACCAAAATAAATTGATCACTAAAATTTAGTTACCAAGATTTTTTATACTAAAAAAATTAATTTATAAATTAGTGATTAATTAGATTTTTTTATTCTAGTAAATATTTTAATAATTAATAATATTTTATTTTGTAAATTAATATCTAAATTTTAATATTTGGTTAATCAAGACATATTAAACTTAATTAAATTTTTTTTTAACATACTGGGAGTCCAACTAGAATTTCCGAACCCACAAAAATATTTCAGTTTGACTTTCCAACCAAAATTGTGTCATCATCGCAGTAAAGAAAAATGATTTCCTTTTTCACCAACTTAAAAATTTGAGAAATTTCCAAGTTCGAAGGTATAGAGACCCTGAAACATTTGAATCCTCTTGAATATTTTGAGAGTCATTCACTGAGGTAGACACTATACTACAGAAAAAAATGGTAGCTTCAGTTCAATATATGTATTATTATCATAAAAAAAAGGCATTTCACCCGTAAAATGGTCTAAAAAATTTCAGTTAAGTCCTGAGCCCTTTCCATGTCCACCTTAAAACTTATAAATACTGTTCTTTTAATTTAGATTAAAAAGTTAAAATTTATAAAAATGGTTTCCTTTAAGAAATATAACAACCTTTCTACCCATTTTCTTTCATGATTTTTCTTTTCCATTGCTTCTCCTAGAATCCAACCCTTCCTCATCTTTTAAATATTTAAAGATTGAAGCAGTAAAAGTAAGATTTTTGTGACAAATTGTACAATTTGTATATGTTTTAGATTTATATGTGTAGGCAAGTGCAATTTGCTTTTTTTTTTTTAGGAGTCAATTCTGATTTTCAATGCAAGCAAAATTCTTAGATTTGCATGTGATTTTTCTGTGTTTTAAATGAATCCTCGTCTCTTGATTGTAATGAAATCGCAATCTAATTTTAGTAGAGTAATGGGGGTGTCCAAGAAGAACCTTGGTAGATTCTATTTTCAGGTAAGAGAAACTAATTTAATTGAAATTTTAAGGTCTTATTGTTAATTTAAAAAGAAAAAATTGGTATGAATGTTATCTTTATATGCCTGTTGAAATTTGGGAATAATCCTTACGAGAAAGGTGTTTTGATCTGAATTGTGAAATTATAAAGTGTGATGAGAAACTACTGATTTGGATAGATGAATTATTGTTTGTGCTATTTTTTTTCTTGATGGGATGAGTATGAATGTGATTATAGAGAGATTGACTTACTTGAAAAATTGATACTTAAGTGTGTTTGATAATGTATTAGTGTGAAATACCTTAATTATATATGGAAGAGTTAACCTATAAGATGATAAAGAAATATGCGTGACTGTGAAGTTATATTATGGTAAAACTATTATTTGGATTTGTAGGATTGAATGTTTTTGGTGTGGTATAATAACTTTTCCTTGTAAGCCTTAAGTAATTGAACACTTTAGTTTAAAAGAGATTAAAAATTGTAAATTTGGAATATTGTGGTAAAAATTATGAATATGTTTGACAGAATGTTTGTATTATACTAATGTAGTATTGAATGTAGCATTGTATTTTCATTTCTGAGATTTGTGGTATGTCTATATGATTGATATAGAGTGTAAATTAGTGGTGCTTATGTTGTTGCTAAATAGTTTCCTTTTATGCTACTTAAAATAATTATGATTGTCTGATTTTATCTTTGTTAGTGAGTGATCGGAACTCCGATCACAGTTGAAGGTGCAACAGTAAGGCACGGTGGTGCGGACTCCAACACAAGGACTATCTTGCGCGGGAGAAGAAACGAGAAGAGAGACAATTCGCGAAGTTGAGTTCTCGTCGGCGATGCTTCCGGTGGTGACTGGCGTCGAGACGACGTGTCTCGCCGGCCGTGGGACTTGCGACAGCGGCACCTGCTGCTGGAATCTTGGTGGCTCGAGGCAATGGGGAAGGGTCTCGTGCATTGGAGAAGGAGGAAAAAAGAGATGTGGTGCCCGTTAGTGGTGGTCGGCGTCATCGCCGGCGTCCCTGATCCGCCAGAATGGGTGCGGCGTTGATGATGGTTGTTGTTGATCTTGGTTTCGTGCGTGAGAGGGAATTAGGAAAGCTCGTGGTCTCTGTTTTGAGAAGAAAGGAGTTGGGCTTGCCTCCTTTTCTCTCTTCTTCCACACCCTTTCAATTTTATTGGATCTGTTTCCTTCGTGCACCCCTATTTTCAATCTCTGCATCTCCATTATCTATGTGGCATGCTGTGTATTTCTTCTTTGTGCAGCATCCTGTTTTATTGTCATTTTTGGGCTTGTTTTCTTTCTTTACTTCCCGCACCTTTAACTCTTTTCTTTCACCCTCCTTTGCTTTAGAAACTTCTTTCCACACCTCCATAATTGCTAATCTCGCACCCCATGTTTTTGCTGGTCTTGTTTTGGGTCTGATTGTATTTGCTATCTGCACCACAATTTTCACAATTTACACATTTCTTGTTTTTTTACTCTATTTTCACCTTTTACTTACTGCACCCCATCTTTTAATGAACACACCTCATTTACTTCATGCATCTCGCACATTACTCATGCATCCACATTGTTTTTCACTTTTATCCTTTTTAAATAAATTTCACCTTTTTAATCTTTTTTCCTAAAAAAAATAACAAAAATATTTGAAAATTACAAAAGATAGAAAAAATCTAAAAAAAAATGATAAAATGTTTTTTCACTTTAATGTGTCTGCCATAGTTTTCTTTATCTTTTAGTGTTTGTCCGCGTCGTATGATACATATTTTCAAGTAATTTAAAAATACCAAAAATATAAATTTTCAAAATATAAAAACATCAACATTTACAAACAATAGTCTTTTTTTAGAACTATGTAATCCTTGATTCATTCTCCACACTGAGATATGTAGGAGCAAGGTCAGTCTTTGTCAGGTTCATCTTCAAAAAATCAAATCATTTTCTCAATTGTTTTCCAAATATCTTTTAAAGAATTACGTAATCCTGATTTCTCACTTTAAGTGAGAATACGTAGGACCAAGATAAATCCTTGTCGGGCTCAAAAATTAAAAAAAATATTTTTGTTTCTTTTTAGTATTATTTGTCTCATTATTTTTGGAGAAAATTAACATTTTGAAAACCACCTCAACTTTGCTCATTTAATTAAAGGTACTACCTTTGGGCGGACGCGATAGGGTGCTAACACCTTCCCTACGTGTAACCAACTTCCGGATTCAAAATTCGGTTTTTCGCAAACTTGTCTTATTTGTATGGTTTTCTAGAATAACTATGGTGGCGACTTCAAATCTATTTACAAACTCGTTTTCTTTTTTGGTTCGTCGTCCCCTCCCGATTCTGGTTGCGACAATATCTAAAATAAGTTCTATAATGAACTGGTTATATTTAAACAAATATTTATAATAATTATTTATGTAATATATTGAGATAAGATATCTAAAATAATAAGAGAACTTATAACATGATTTTAATATAGTAAAAAACAGATCAAAATTTAAATAAAAAGGAACACAAAACATCATATTGTGTTATTTTTATGTTTAATTATGCCTTTGGTCCCCATTTTCATAGTAAAATCTCAATTTGGTCCCTGTTTTGAGAAATTTAATCTCAATTTAGTCATTTCCGTTAGTGGTATAGTAACAACGTTAAATAGGGTGCCACGTGTCAGTTCCTAGATTTTTTGATTTTTTTTATTATTTATTTATTTCTTTGATTTTTTTTAAATAAAAAAATTGCCACGTGTCAAGCTGTCATCATGCCACGTGATAGTAATAATGCCACGTGTCAGTATTATGACAGATGTCATTTCCTCATTCTCAATTTGGTCCTTGTGTTCTAATTTTTGTCTCAATTTAGTCGCTATTTTTGTAAAAATAATGCAATTTCTTTCCTCTCCAAATTGAAACAAAAATTAATTTTTATATAAATGTTATACAAATAATTTTATTATTAAATTTGATATTTTTATTCAAATTGATATTTTTATTATATATTTTTAACATAACTAAGTTTATTTAAATTTGTGTTTCACATTCAACTTTTCTTAAAATTGTTTTCAAATTTTAAATTTATATGTTTTTCATTGTTACATGAACTAGTTAAAAATTATTTTTAAAATTTTTATAATTGTTATTTTTACACCAATTCAAACATTTGTGTACAAATTATTGACTTTTACACATTTAAAAAATATACAATTATTTGAAATATAAATTCAAATAAAAAAACAATATTAAGGTACGATGTAATAAAATATCAATATAATTTATGATTTTTTTATTAATATTATTTTCTATTAACAACTTTAAAACAATTTTAAATAAAGTTAAATTTAAAATATTAATTAAATAAACTTAATTTTGTTAAAAATATTTACTTGAAATATTAATTTTGATAGAAATATTTGTGTACAGTTATATAGAAATTAAATTTGATTTCAATTTGGAGAGAGACAAAATTGATTAATTTTTACAAATATTGGGACTAAATTGAGACAAACATTAAAATAAAGGGTCCAAATTGAAAAAGTGGAAATGACACGTGACATATAAGTGACACTCGTGTCATTGACACGTGACAAATTTTTTATTTTTTTTAAATTAAAAAAATCATAAAAAAGTTAAAATATTCAGGAACTAACACGTGACACCCCTCTAACGGTGTTTTTGTACCACTAACGGAAATGACCAAATTGAGACATAAAAAAATATAGAGATACCAAATTAAAATATTATTACGAAAATAGGGACTAAAGACATGATTAAATCTTATTTTTTTTCATGCATATTTACTATTCAAGCCGATAGCGAATAGTTTAGTTGATACTTTGAGCGAATTTATGCGTTGTTTGTATTATGTGTTGCAGGTATTTTGAAAAGTAAATATGTAATTGCTTTTATCTATTAAAATATATATTTTTATTTATCACATCTCATCAAATTTTTTTATTTATTAAATTTAATTACTTTCACATATCTATCTCTAAATATAAACAACATCATAATTCTTTCTTTATTTTTTCAAATTCATTTATTTGGTCTTTTTTAAATTCATTTTTTGAAATAAACAAAGTCGGGATGATGATGTGTGAGATAGTCTAATTTAGAACCAATTATATAATACCTCTATCTCTAATTAAAATTTATATATGTTTTAAAATTATATCTATAGTAAAATTAATTTCCTTTAAAGTGTGAGTTCTGAAAAGTTTTCATAATATTATATTTTATGTTAAAATCCTTATTTAATATATACTAATGAAAATGAGACAAAATTGCAATACTAAGGATCGGTTGAGATCAAGAGAGCTTAATGATCCTTAAAAATGAAAATTAAGTGTATCTATTAATTAATCTAAAAACTATTTTATTATAAAGTAAAATATTAAGTTCACACTAATGATGATTGGACAAGCACTACAAATTTTAGCCATACTTAATAAGTAACAGGTCTGTTACTTCAATATGACACGTATATATTGAACATAGCAGTAACAACAGACAAAAAAAGAAAAAGAAAAGACAGACACATGCAAAGGAGACATAAGCTTATTTTTTTGACACTAACATGTTCCTTTCACCATCTCATATACTTAACTCTCATGCATCAGCATCACTTTACTTTCCGTTACCACCGTAAGATCCTGAACCTGCACGAGACCCTGCGTATGAACCTGCTTCAGACCCCGCTCTGGAGGACCCTGACCCAGCACGGGACCCTGCATAGGAACCAGCTTCGGAACCTGCTCCGGACCCTGATCCTGATGAAGAAGAAGAAGAACCAGAACTTGAATAAGATGAAGAGCCGGAGCCAGAACCAGAACCAGAGCCAGAGCCCGAGCCTGCACCTGCACCAGAACCACCACCACCACCGAGGCCAATTCCAACCCCAGCACCCACCCCAATTCCCAACCCACCAAGGTCCAACCCCAGGTCCTTTCTTGCCACTCTACTTTCACACACTATGCCATTGATTGCAACAACCAAAGCAACAAGAGCCAAAACCCTCGTAGTCATAGCAGAAGCCATTGCCAATGCCAAGGATCAATATAAAAAGTTCACAACTAATGAAAAACTAGGGTTGATGAGTTAGCTTAAGTGGTTGATAATTTTTGTGTGAAGAGGCTATGAGGATGCATGCTATTTATAGTTGAGAAGAGGCTATGAGGATTCAAGCACGTGTAAAAGCATGAGGCGTGCGTAGTAGGACATTACGAAGTGGGGGTGTCACTTGCAGCCTTTGTCCCAGAAAATGTTTGCACCATTTTTCATTTCATTATATTTTTGGTACAAGTGGACTTCTATCATCCACATATTTTTCAATTCAATCAAATCATTATAACCATTTTCCTTACTAAAATTAAGATTAATTTATGCTACCCTAAAGTTCTTTTCATAAAAACGCGTAACTAAATAATCATATTATGTATAATAAACCTAATTGTCGAAGTGGAAGTGGAAAGCTGTAGCAGAAAGACAAATATGCAGTTTATAATTATGATATGATGAGGCCATTAACAGCAGCAAATCCCACTCACTTAAGCACAATGATTCGCGGGATGTATGATTGGCACGGAATTCAATTTGTCAGGGATAAGTTTTCCTAATAGCAAAACCACTAAAACATGTTGGAGATATAAAACATACGAGGAGAACAATCTAGAAAAGCAGCCAATAACCTTTATCTCATAACTACATAAAATTCTTCAAAATCTTTTATTCAAGTTCGGATGGACTAAAGTTTTTCGTTTGTCTCAAACCCATGCCATTGCTAATGAATTGAATGTGTACATATATTTGTTAATTTAAAAATAAAAATTGAAATGTTTTAATTATGATATATTTTTTAAGCATTAAAATTCCATATAAAAGATGGATAAGAGAAAGTATTTTCAAAAAGATAAAGAGTAAAAATAAAGTCAGAATAAACATAAATCTAAGGTTTGAATTGATAAATTGTTTTCTATAATTACAAGTATAATACGTGAATTACGCACTAAGCTTGTTCTTTTTTTCATGGTAGAAAGTAGAAAAGATAGATGCTCTTTGTAGTTACTTAGAAACCTTTTATTCCCATGGCAGATACAAGGACAAGAGTAAGCAAAGAAGGTGCAATACTATTTTTGTGTTGTATGTTATATCAATTGTCCTGTAATGGAGGTTAAGTGGGTCAGATTACAATAGAATCGTGGCATTTTGCCTGTTACACTTTTAAGTAAAAATAATCTTGAATAAAAGTTATAACTTTTGGCCTAATAATAAACACTTTGTCCTAACACTTTGGTATGGTAAAACTTTTTTATTTTACAAATCAGACTATAGACTATAGTGTTATTTGCTTTTAGAATAAGATAAATGACTCACTAATACGCCTTCCACTATATTTTAATGTTAAAGTTGAAATAGTATTATACAAATTGAGTAATGCTGGTAAAGTATTATCTTGACAATCTAGTCACATAATCTACTAAATTTGAAGAACGTGATGAAGTTATATCACATTTAGTTCTTGTAGTTTTCACTTTATATCATGATAGTAATTTTTTATTAATTATTGTAAGTTTTAATATCTTTTTTATTTTTTAGTCATATTTTATGTAAGTTATTGTTAAAACAGATCTGTCTAATACTCAACCAAGAAATAGTTATTGAATCTTTCACTTATTTTAATTGAATATTGAAAGTTTCTTTAACCCTTATGACCCAATTGACCAGTTTTATAGTTATGTGATAATAGATTGTGTAAAGCAATTAAGAAAGGCATAAGAGATGAGAGAAACAAAGAACACAACAATTTATACTACGTCCAGTCTTCTCCTAAGTAACCCACTTAGGAAGATTCCAGTAAATCAATAGAGATTCAAGAATTACAAGAGCATCTATATAATTCAAGACCCTAAAGACTAAGGAGTTTGATCTACAAATCAAGAACTCCCCTAGATGCAATGCATCCACACAATTGCACATAGACCTTCACTTCACACAGTGAATCAACTGTAAACAAAAATACAATAGAAAAGAACCAAGGAAAGAATACACCTAGTAGTTGTGCAGATTTGTCACTTGATTCCTAGATTCAAGCTTGATCCACCAAGGTTGAATCCACCATCAATCTTCTTGAAGGCTCACTTGAATGATCTCTCAAGAATGCACAAGAACTCTGTAGATCTCAGAAAGACAGTCTCTCAAAATGTTTCTCTGGAATTCAATAATTTTTCTCTCTGTCTAAACTGATTTCAGAAAACAACTTTTGTAAAGAGTTCTTGCTGCAGTTATTAATAGATTAGGAATTTGACCTAATAGATTATCGTGAGTGTATTTTCACTGCATTAGTGCAATGCTCTCAAGCTGACAACACCCAATTTCGTCCGGGTAAATAAATTTATTTTCAAAAAAAAATAAAAAAAATAAAAAAATGTGAACTTCTTCAAAGATTTTCAAACTTTAATTTTAGAAAACAAAAAGAGAGATGGACAAAAAAGAAAAAAAAAAGGAATAAAGAGGGAAGAGTCCAATTTGTTATTAATTATCGCACTCCTTCTCATGAGCCCAACAACTCAACCTGCTTTCTACCCTTGTTCCTGGAAGTGATATGATTCTAATCATTAGAAGAAATATTTCTTCAAATGATTATAATGAATATTATTAATTTTATTAATTAGAATTGATTTTGTGCTCTGATTTGTTAATGGTTAGAATCAATATTACTAATTTGGGATTGATTATGTGCTCTGATTTACTATGATTTGATTCTCATAATGTGTTGCTATCATAACCAATTTCTTCCTTATATTGTTCATTACAATTAAGAATGAGATTGCATTGATATTGTAAGGTGCGAGTATAAATACGCACTCTATCATGATCGAAAAAAAAATTCTCTACACTTTTCTAATTCTTTCCCATCACCACTCCCACACACACCTTTTTTATCTCTCTTTCCAAAAAAAAATATATTGAAGGAGGTAGAAAAAAATAGAAGAAAACATTCTCTACTTACTCTCTCATTACCACGCACACAAACGCATCTCATTTTTATCTCTCTTGAAAAGAAAAAAAACACAAAAATATTAGAAAATGAGGCAATTTTTTTTTAATTTTCATTATTTTTTTAAAATCATAAAAAAATATTTTTTCCCATTTCTTTGGGGTCTGTTCGATCGTTTGCGTTGCATGACACCCATTTTAGACTTTCGTTCATTTTTTTTTTCTAAAAAATATATACCAACCTAAGAATAAAAAAATAACTGTCTTTGTTTACAGTTTAATATCTATTTGGCTGCTCTCGTCGCAATGACACTCACATTCACTTTTAAAAAACTAAAAAAGTATTAAAAATTTATAAATGATTAAAAAAAAGATTAGAAAAAAGAATTTGTTTCAAGTGTCTAACCGGCCGCTTGTGTCACATGACACCAATTTTAAAATAATACTAAAATTTAAATAAAAAGGTTTTCAAAATTATAAAATAAATTAAATCATTTTTCAAATAATTTTCCAAATAGTTTTTCATAAAGAACTACGTAACCCTGATTTTCTACTCACATGGAAATACGTAGGAGCGAGGATTAATCTTCGTCGGGCCCAAAAAATCAAAAAAATATTTTTGTTTCTTTTGTAAATTCATTTATTATTATTTTTGGGAAAAAATAATTATTTTGAAAACCACATCATTTTGTACATTTAATTAAAGGTACCGTCTTAGGACGGACGTTGTGGGGTGCTAATACATTCCCCACGCGTAACCGACTCCCGGACCCAGAATCTGGTTTTTCGCATACCTTGTTTTATCTTTTTTGGTTTTTCCTTAGTTTTTCAAAATAAACTAGGGTGGCGACTCCAAACTTTGTTTTTTTTTTTTCAAATTTTATTTTTTTGGTTCGTCGTTCCGTCACGATTTTAGTTATGACAGATGACAACACAATATAAGGAAGATGGTTAAGTAGCTAATCTATTTACGAATCACATTCAAGAGTTTGATAGTTGATACAATTTAATGCAAGCTTGTTTTACAAGTAATTTTTGACCTACAACATCTAATGCACAAACTAAGAAAGCAGGACTAATCCTAAACTAGTAATTCACATGATGCGTAGCCTTGGACATCATTAAAACTATCTTCATTTGAGTTGAAATAGCTTCCCCTTTCAACAGCTATATTATCAAGTTTTGTTTTAGTTTATATGAGTTTTATTACGTCACATTATTTTTAAATTTTAAATATATTTGTATAATTTATATTTATATACTTTAATATGTATAAAATATTTTTTTATTTATATAATCAGAGACTTATTTAACATTCGTAATGTTATTTAAGGTTTAACGTTTTTCTAAGATTCATGTATATTTGAATGAAAATTTCTTTTATTATTTATTTACATATTTACCTACACAACTCGGTTACTCATTGTTTCTTTTATCTCACACTGATTGTCATTAATCATCCTCAACGAATATCTATTAATTACCATTAACTTCAAAATTATAAAGATAGCATAATTGCATCCATTTAAATTTTTATTTTTTTATTTTTATGGAAGGGAAGAGAGAAAAAGGTGATGGATTCCATCTCCAATAATTTAAACAAACAAGATTGGCTTGATGAGTTTGGAATACAGGATGAAAGAAGTTATGGATTCAACTCTTCCCATTAACAAAAATTAATAACTAAAATTTGTAAATAAAAAGAAAACTTAATTTAAAGCTTGAAAAGAATGTATCCCGAACTTTTTCCTATTCTTCCTATAAACTTTTAGGTTTAAATACATTTTTCGTCCTCATTTTTGTAGTATTTGTTACGGATGATCCTCATTTTAACAAAATGTTTAAAATGGTCCTCATTTTTATCGGAATGTTTAAGTCAGTAAAGGAGCACTGTATAGGTGACACTGTTTGTATTACGTTGCATTGGGATGTGTTACGTGTACTGTACATATGGTTCCATTACTTATTTAAACGGCGTCACAGAAAAGGACCAAATAAAATACGAATTGCGAAAATAAGGACCACTTTAAACATTCTGTAAAAATGATGACCATTTTAAACATTCTGTCAAAATAAAGACCATCCACAACAAACACTACAAGAATGAGAACGAAAAATGTATTTACGGCAAACTTTTAATATTAATAAAGTCAACAATGACTAATAATATTCCACTTGAGTATTGTAGGAATTGTCATTACAATTGGTATTGTTTATAATACATTTATTTAAAAAATAATAGGCATATTATCTTGTAATAGAAAATTGTTAGATATTTGTATTAAATTATACTTTAAGAATACAACATCTCATTCACATATCCATTATTTTTCTTGATCTGTTTTGTCCTCGTATCACTCATCCCATACATTTCCCTTTTTTTTTCCTGCATATTTACTAGCACATGGTGTGCATGCAATAATTTTCTATTTTGGAACTGTTTTTACTACTACGTTTTTATAAATACTAAAATATATACTCAAGTAAGTCCACAAATAAACTAATAAAATTTTATTTTAAATTTAAATTGGTCGTATATGATAGATGATATTCTTTTACTAGGATAGTTCATCGAGGAAAGACGTGAGAAATACCAGACAAGCCAATCGAAATATGAACGAATTAACCATCTATGTAATTCTGCTAATGTAAAAAAAAAAAACAATTAACTTTAGTCTATAGCTTAAAATAAAGGTTAAAATCTTATTTTGTTCATCTGATCTTTATGAAAAATTTAATTAGATCCCTCATTTTTATTTAATTCAATTTAATCTTTTAATTTTTAGAAATGATTTAATTAGATCATTTTTGTTATATAGATGTTTAAATATTTTTTATAATTTATACATTAAATCATTTAAAAGGACTAAATTGAATCAAATAAAAATTAGAGATCTAATTAATTTTATTTTTTAAAGAATTAGAAAATTAAAAGAATATTTTAACCTAAAATAAAAGAATTCATTGACATCAATAATTACTATTTGACAACTTACTAAGGATAAATTATCCTAACAAAACTAAACTATTGTATTTGTAAAACAATGAAACGAAAGATATTGAATGATAATGTTAAATGGAAGTAAGAACTTTTTAAGTATCAAAGTATAATTGTCCACATTAAAATGATACTATATATCATAAGTGATAGAGTTGACGAATATATCATAAATGATAGAGTTGAAAAGAAAGATACCATAAGTGATAAAGTTGGAAAGAGAGAAATAATAAATATATACTATAAGAGATAGAGTTGACAGAAAAAGAAATAATAAATATATATTATAAGTGATACAGTTGACAAGAAAAAAAAAGGTGATCATAAAAATATTTTATAAATTTATGAAAAAGATAAAAATATGATTCGTGTTTTTGATAATATATATATATATATATATATATATATATATATATATATATATATATATATATATATATCATTCTATTAGTCATTCAAAAGAATAAAAATAAAAAAATAATTAAAATGTATAATATAATCTATAACAATATATAAAAAGAATTTTCTCTTTTGTCACATCTCAAAATACTAATTTTACCCTTTAAAATATAATTATTTATTAAATTTTAAAAATTAACCGTTACTTTTACAAACTCTTTAATAAAATCGTTTATATATGCTCTTCTTTTTTATCCAATTTATCAACAATTATTCTCTCATATTTTCTAATATATTTTACTTTATTTTTAATAAATATAATTTTATTTTAGATACTAACTTAATAACATTACATTATCATTACCTACTAATATAATATCACGTATATTTAAAAAATGCGTATACACATATACGACAGTGTCTCTGTGTACGTTAGTTAAGGATAATGATATTTTGACACTCAAATATAATTTACTTTTTAGTATCTTTTATTTACTTTTTTTTCTTTACAAATATAAAAATATATTTTTCTATGATCATTTTACTCTTAAACAAGTCATCGGTGTCAAATAATTATTTTTCTTATAAACAATGAAAGTGCCTATCTAAGAAAAAAAAGCATATGACCGGTGACTAATGAATCCAATTTGGACATTGATTTGTAGTTGGCTAGAAAACCATTTTTAAACCCTCTCCTAAGAATAATGTTATGAGAAATTCTTATGCAAGTTGGATAGTATATAAGAAAGAAACGGATAATAATATTTTGACTACTAAATTTTGATAACTTTATTTTATAATATGAAATGTCATTTTTTAAATAATTTTTGAATATTAAAGTTGAAAAAATAAAATACTATTTAAAAAATATCACTTAAGATAGTAAAAAAAAAATTATCAAAATTTAGTAGTGAACAAATTTTTCAAAAGAAAATTATTATAAAAAAGAAAAGCATTGTGGGAATGATGATAGCTCGTGCTCACCTATAACCGGCCATGAGGTGGCCACATACAGAAATGAAATTACTTTAATGGGCAAAACACAGTCAACAACAAAACAGGCTTTCATCCTCCACTATGAGAGTGGCCATAATGGGAAGCTATTGCATTGGCACTTGCCCTCATACATGTGATGTGCAAGACGCTTAATCTTTTGGAAAATAACTGTTTTGATTATTTGATAAATTTTATTTATATATTTAAGTGTCATTTTTTAATTGATTTTTTATTTTTTTTATTTTTAATATTTAAAAATTACTTAAAAAATGATACATTATATTATAAAAAAAATTGTTAAAATTTAGTGTTCAAACTATCGAAATCAAGAATGCCACGCCATCTTTCCCGCTTTCTACCCTCAATGATAAAATTATGTATTCACTTGTTCACACTATCATACCCACCCTCTTGCCATTGTCACTACGGCACTAGCTAGTAGTAACTACTCACCAATTATAAATACTCCACAATCCTTGAAGGCCTCTTCAGAGTTACTTTTCTTCATTCTTACTCTTGCACACTACATTACACACAAATGGCCGCATCTTGGTCGTCTTGTCTGCTTGCACTGAGTGGCGAGGAAGGCCTTGGGCCTTGGTGGAATTGGAGTTGGAATTGGCCTTGGTGGTGGCTCCGGTTCCAGTTCTAGCTCTGCCTCAAATTCAGCATCTTCATCTTCCAGTTCTGGCTCTGGTGGTGGTGGCGATTAAGGAATTAGTGGTCTACTGAAATGAAAGAAAATATGGCGTTAAGTGTTTTTAGTTTGTGTACGTAGTTTGCAGCAATATGTTTTTAATAAAAAAGTGAATTAATTTCAGTTTGAAACAGTTTCTATGTTTTGTTACTCCAACTCTCTTTATCCCTTTCCTTTCTACTTCTAATATGTAACGTCTAATTATTCATATATAATTAAATCAAATTTTAAATTTTTAACTATTTTTTCCAATTTCAGTAATTCGGGTATAAAAAATTTATTTGTTACTTTATTTTATAATCTTGTTTTGAAAAATTATTACAGAAAAAAAAATCAAGTAAAATATATTTTCTATTTTTATAAAAAAATTGACATAATTTAAATATGGTTGGTAAAATTTTTAAATTTGGATAATTAGAATCATCCACGGTAAAATAATAATGCTGAAAGTTTAAATTACTTTTCTCTTAAATATCCAACAGAATTATTAATTATTAACGAGTGACAAATTTAGTAAAAAGTCACAATAAATATTATCGTCTTTATTCATATGTTTTGAAATTTAATAGTTGATTGAGTTTTATCTCTAAAAAAAACTATTTTTTGAATACCCACTCTTTTTCTTACCCAAAACACAAGTTCACAACTAATTTAATATATTTTATCAAAACATAAATTGAATTAAAAATTAGTAAAACAAATGAAAGATGCTTGTATAAAGCAAGAAATTGTTGATTCATATTCTCTGCATAATTATCTAATGTTATATTATTAATGTATTTTAATTAACATGAATTAAATATTTTTTAGAATTCGAAATATAAGATATGACTAGGTTAGGTTGAGTAAAACTTGTTGTAGAAAATATTAAATGTCCAATTGCTTACGTAAAAGTATGTTGTGAGAATTAGAGATGTCAAAACAAGTAATCGGTTTGATCCGGTTCGACCCATCACGGGTTGATTACTTAGTGAGTCAACTCAACTAGACTTACTTATTAGCGAGCCAAACAAATTCGAACTCGATCTGGTTCACCATGAGTTGGTGGGTTAAATGGGTTGGTTCACAGGTTTACTTATTAAAAAAAATACAATTTTTTTATTTTTTTCAGTCAAAACTAAAGTAAAATTATAATTAAAATCTAAATAAACTTTAATACAATCCAAATAAAAAAGAGAATCGCAAAAATACAAATTATCTATGTGTTGGCTAAAAAAACAACCCAACATAGCCAAAATGCAAAACTTAACTTAATAAAAAACACTTGTGTGACCCTTTATATGCGAGTTGGTGAGCCAACCCGGCTCATCACGGATTCAACCTGAGTGAGCCGGAATCTACGTGAGCCGGGTCAAAAATCAACCCGTATTAAAATTTATAAAAGTATTTCAATCTAACCCGAACCCGTGATGAGCCAGATTGGCTCGCGAGTTCCAACCTATTTTGACAGCTCTAGAATCAAACTATGATAGTTGAATTATTACAATTTTGAATAGAAAAAATTACACCTAAACTATCAATAATAATTATATTTATAACCTTCCATTTTTCTTTTAATAGTCAAAATCACAAGACAACAAATAACATTTCATCCAAATACATTTTTGAATTCAATTATATAAGTCGGATAATTATTCTGGGTTTTGAGTATACATTTAAATATTTCATCAAATTATTACACAGTTGTTGTCCAAAAATTAGTATAAATATAGAAAATTAAAATCAAAATAACAACCTAGAAAAAGAGAAAAAAAAAGATACACATAAGTTTTTGACAGGTAAAACAATAAACTTTGATTTCTTTATAACTTTTTTCATAAAATTTCCAATGAGGTGATCTTTTAACCTAAACCTAGGTTTTTATTTTTTAAGAAAAAAATTGTTCAACTAAAAGAAAATATAGTCTATTTAAGGATCGAAGTTGAATCCTTTCATACAACAAATGATACTCAAATATCAAAATGGAAGGACTCAATATGATATATTTCTATACACTACTAGAAATAAGTGTTTTAGCGACCAACATTAGTGGTCACTATCTGCGACCGAATTAGTCACCAAATTATATTTATTGTAATCTGCGACCAATATAGCGACAAATAATTATGCTACTTAAATAAATTTAGTCAACGACTAAAATAGCGACCACAACTTTAAGTTGCAAAAATTTAGTTGCTAAAGCGATGACTATATTTATACAAATGGACGTAGAATTTTTAGCAACGACATTTGCAACTGAAATAAAAAATGTATTAGCGATCGAAAACATGATGGTCACTAAATATGTATTACATGAAGATTAGCGACTGAAAAATATTTGGTCGCTAAATATAATCTTTTTAATGCCTGAATTGGTGATTGAAAGTGCATTGATCGCTAAATATGGATAGTTTTATCGTTAGCAACCGAAAACTTGGAGGTCAGTAAATATTTATTACATGGTGAATAGCGAATGAAAATTATTTGGTTGCTAAATATAGTCTTTTAAATGTTTGAATCAGTTACTGAAAATGTTGTGGTCGTTAAATATGGATAACATTGTAATTAACGACCAAATTTGTTAGTCGCTAAATTCAATATTTTTTCAAAATTTCATTAGTTGTTAGTGTTTGGAGTTTGAAATTTAGGGATTAGGGTTACATGACTTAAGATTAGGGTTTAAAGTTAAATATTATATTAAGATCCGAAAATTTAATGGTTGCTAAATACGTATAATTTGTTGATGCTTACTTTCTTTGGTTAATAACAAAATTTAATATTAATTGGATTAAACTATAATTAATATGATAAATTTTATATCATCATTTAATATAAATTGTGATTACTAAAATTTTTTACTTTTGCAATTTGTTACTACTTACAGAAAAACATGTTCCCACTTAAACAAAACTTAAATTTTCATGGTTAACGTCAATTTCTATTCTTTAAATTTGATCAAAGGATTGAAAAAATGTGAAATTTGAAAATCCTAAATTTGTTTACGTCTGTATGACATTAATGGTTCCAATTCCACATGCCATGGATACATATGCATTGCATAATTAAAGAAATATGAATGGAGATCGAAAGAAGTCTAGAGTCGACAAAGAAAATAATGATTTAAGATTTAAAGTTTATAAAAAGTAACTATGAATCAATTTATTTGTGTTAACATATATAAGATGAATTGTATATATTTGATTTTCTCTATCTAAACATTTTAATACATGAATCTAAGCATATTAACATGTAAATCTAAGTCATTTACCTCAATTTAAGCATTCTATTTTAGCTTTTATAAAAATCTTAGTTTTCCTAACTTGAAATACGATTAGTGACTAGGATATCCTGTTACTCTTCAGACATAATTCATTCTTCTCTATTTGAGCAAGCATTAATGATTATTAGAGTGTTATGATACCAACCAATAATAAGTCTTGGTGTCCTTGCATACATTAAATATTACTCCTCATTAAATATTACTCCTCAGAATTTCTCGAAATTCCCCAAATCATATCACATTCCACACTTAAGATAAATTCACATAAATATATACACATACATTTCAAGTTCCAGTAACAACTAATGCAATATCAGATCCTCTAAAATGAAAGGGAATTATTTTATCCAAGTCTTGGTCGAGTCACTCAACAAGCACATTTTCACGATAGGCAAGAGGTGTACTCTCGACCAACGATTGCTTTCCCAACGAATTGACCACTAGGACTCCAGTGAAATAATTCCCTCATAATTTAACTAGTGAGTAGGACTCATCCAGCGACGCTTAAAACTAGTGAGCCCCTGATCCGTAACTCGCCCATCGAGCTCGTGCTCGCCCAACGACTCATGAATTAGTGAGCCATCTTTTTTACAGCTCGCCGAGCGACCCTACTCAACCAACGAGTCTGCATAATTCTGTTGATCAGAATTCTGCATAATTTGTGTGAATTCTAAACCTACATAATGGTGCATTTAAGAGTCCAGATGCTTTGCTACTAGAGACTTTCACAAATATTCCATTCATACCAAAGTCTCAGTTACAACAACATGCAATAAAAACTTTAAAAATATTGCCAATTTCACAAGCTCAACTTAAAATCAACAATCAAATTTGAAATCAATTCCTATACAGTCCATGTCACAATCAAACTAAGCAATTAACACCAAAATCAACATGCACACCAACTAAACAACTTCAAATTAGTTTTTTACCTGAATATATATTTCAGATGACTTAAAGTGTATTGAAATGCCCTTTTTGTGTCAAAGCTCACAACTCAACCTAAGAGCAGTACAAATATGATCAAGGAACATCATTAGAATCACTGATCAATAAAGAATCCTAAAGAAAACTCAAAAATCACATGCGTCTTATAATTGATCACATGTAAAGCTAAAAATAATTGACAGATAAAAAGAGTAAAAAATCAACGTACTCCATGGAAGAAACTGATCGAATATGAGAGCGTTCTACAAGAGTCACCGTAATAGTCTCTGATCGTCAAACAAATAAATGCATGAATGCAATAAGATACTATAGAGAGAAAGGAGAGATATGTCCTAAAACTATTTTCTAGAAAAATAGAATATTTTTAGTAAGATATTTTTATGAAATTTTAATTTATATAAAAACTTTTATTATTAAAATATTAATAGGATCCCATTATTTAAAATAACTAACACTCGTAACACAATATTTTTTAGGTTCTCATACATAAGAATATAAAATTTGAATAAAAATGCAGATAAATAAAAAAGAAAAAGAAAACGAAAGAAATTTTGCTATAATACATTAATCTCATAAAAATATATAATTATATATTCAAGAGAGTTTAGAGATCACCATCACAATTTTAGTTTTAGAATATGTTTGAAACATAAAAGAAGAAGTATTTAAAAACTTTATTTTACTTTAACTCCTGAAACTATTAAATGTGTCAGAACATTATCTATAGTAAAAAAATATTTTATATCATTAAAATGTAATGAAATAATTGATCGGTGAATTTTCTTTGTATAAACAATCACTAAATTCTGTTATAGAATAAATTGATTTATCTTAAACAAAATTCACGTTATATTTTAATGATAAATAAATAAGCATTAATATATTAAATACAATGACAAAAGCATACACAATTCAAAAGGAAATAATTTGATGTCAGATAATAAAATCAAAAGTACTATGACTAAAACATTGGGTTTCACTAGTAAATGGAAAATTTTATTTTGTTAAATGGTAGATTAATGATAGATGAGAAGAATGAAGGAAACCCGGGTCTTACATGTTTTAGTTTTAGTTTGGTTGGATTATGTTTTAAGGTGTTCATGAAAATTTCTAAATAGGAGTCTTGAAGGGGATTTGTGCGGCTTCTGCCTTTGTTCCGCATGGTGAAAAGGAGATTCGTGCAGCAGCCATAAGGGTAACCCTCTTCTCTTCCTCACTTCGATCTTTTTTTCATCCATTGCCGCATCATTTTTGGTTTAAATTAAATATTGAGTTTTCAATTTGCATCATTAACTTTGGTGGCGACCTTTTCGTTCCTTTATAGTTTTGCAATGAATTGTTAGTTTCTGGGTTGCTGGGCACTTGCCGATACGATTTTTGTATTAACTTGGGATTTTGATTGGTATTTTTTTTTTATTTTTGTGAAATTGAGCAACCTGTTGGTGAGTTCTGAAATGTTTCTTTCAATGAAGTCGTCCTAGTCCCAATTCATGTTTGTTATATGATGCATCACATTTGAAAACCTAAGAGGATACTGTAAAATTAGTGGCTTCACAGAGAAGAAAATTCTTAGATTTTGCAATGCTTGCTCTAACCTTGAGACCATATACTAATGAAACCATCTTTGGAGAGCAGTAGGAACTAATTTTTTAAGTTTGAAATTTTGTTCAATGGCATAGATATTCTTGTAGTGTCCTTCTTAATGGGTGAGGTGCTATTTACATTGCAGGTCCCTTGGGAGAGTTGGGTATTGATTTAATTTGCATTGGATTTATTAAGTTCATAATCTGATGAATGGCTGCTAGGGGCAAGGCTCCACCAACATTTGAGGGACGCTCTGTGCAAATTCCTGGGATGATGCGACGTGGTCAACTTTCTGGTTTAGGTTCTCATACTATGGAGTCCCTGCCTCCTCCTCAGATGTTGGAGAATAAACTTGCTGTTCAGGAAGCAGAAATAGAGCAGCTTTTAAGGGATAACCATAGTCTGTCAAGTGGACATGTGGCCTTAAGAGAGGCTCTTGTCGCAACTGCGCAGGATGTACAAAAGTTGAAGTCACACATTAGAAGCATCCAGACAGAAAGTGACATTCAAATCAGAATTCTACTTGACAAAATTGCGAAAGGGGAGGTTGATATTAGAGCTGGTGATAGTGTGAAGAAGGATCTACAACAGGCCTATGTTGAGGCACAGAGTTTGGCTGCTTCCAGGCAGGAATTGAGTGCCCAAATTCAACGAGCTAGTCAGGAACTGAAGAAGGTTAATAGTGATGTTAAGAATATTTCAGATTTGCAGGCTGAACTGGATGGATTAGTGCAGGAGCATCAGAGGTTACGGTAAGTATTGAATTCCACTGTGTGGCTATTTCTACCTTCATATGAATCAAAACTGATACTAAATTCTTCAGGTTATATAGTTAATTTTGTTAATTGTTATAGCAGGGTCTAGATTTCCCTGATGGAAACTAATATTTTTATCTGAGCCAATGTTGTTAAATAACCACTATTGCTTTGGGATAAGTGGCATTTTTCAGCTCCTTTGCCTTGGGTAATTTGAGAAGCGAGGGCCACTGTGGCAGCACCATAGTTTGGCCTTCTTCCATTACCATTGATAACGTTGATCTGTGTTGCCAATCCTTCCTCATGCGAAAGGCTTTTGTTGCTAATGATATAACGTTAAGAATGCCACACACTAACATATTATAAATCGAAGTTGCATATTTTGTACAGCCACTATCAAAATAAAAATAAAAGAAGAAAAATCATATAGAAATTTATTTATCTTGGTTTTTGCTCCAGCAAGAACCCAAAAGCTGCTGACAAGAATTATTCCTTTCATTTCACTATGAAAGTCTGTTTAGTTTGAGAAAATATCTTCTGTCTCTGTTTTTATTTGTTTTCACAATATAATTACAAAAATGACACATTATTTACATAAGGTTTCTTGTTTTCACTGTTCCTGTGCAAATATTTGAAAATAGGATGACACTTGTAAATACTTATGATTACAAGAAACAAAAATAAAGAATGTTTCTCAACTCAAGCAAGAAATAAACTTCGTAGTATCTGATTGCTTTCAAGATATGAGATGTTCTTTGAAGTGGGTATTGGGAGTGACATTATAGAGGAGTCTCCTATTGATATTGTTATATTTATGGTGAGGCTGTCATACAACGGAATGAAAGTTAGTTAAAAAATTGTATGATGGATTCCCCAACATTTGAGTATTTACTACTGAAGTATATTCAACATCTATCAAATCAAGCTTTAAGTCAGGCTTTGCTATTCATGGGTGCTATTGTACACCTAAATTCATAAATATTTGGTATTCGTTCCTGCACATCTTGGTGCATATTATCTTTTTTGCGGTTTGTTTCTCTTTATCTTGTAACTTATCTATTAATTCCTTTAAACCGGTTGAGTGACAGTGGCACCTTTGAATATGAAAAGAAGAAAAACATAGAGCTAGTGGATCACATGAAAGCAAAAGAGAAAAATCTAATAGCAATGGCAAGAGAAGTAGAAATGTTACGAGCTGAGATTTTGAATGCTGAGAAAAGAGTACATGGTAACTTTCTTGTTTTACTATGTTGTAGTGTGTTGATGCGATATTTTATACATATATGTTTGTGATGCATTCTTACTGTGTAAACAGCAGCTGATCTGTTTCGGGCTTCCACCCCTGGACACAGCAGTGGTCCATTTGTTGATGGTTATGGGAGAACTCATAGTCAGATGGCTTCTGGCCAAGGAGCAGAGGGTATGGTACCAGTTGGTGATAGCAATGGAGTAGCAGCTGTCAATAGTTCTGGAGTTAGTGGTGGTCTTTGGTCAAGTCCATACGATCCCTCAGTTGGTCGGAGGTGAAAGGGTTTTTTTTTTTTCTATTTTAAATCAAATGCAGCTTGAATTGAGGTTTTGATTGTAAAATACATGGGAACTGGTGGCTTTTTTCTATGTTAAATCTGACAGATGGGTGGTTTTATTTTTTGGTCCTTTCCATTTGATATAATACAATTTTTTGAATCAAAGCTACGAATTGAAGAGTCCAAAGGTCTGTCTCAAACAAAACTGACGGTAGAATGAATTGAATTTCTAGTCAAGCATGACCTTTTTAATAAAATAAGCTATACGAGACAGTTCTGACGTTTTTAGAGTGAAGATCGCAATCCTAGTTTTTGGAGTGCATATGAAACATGCTCACGTTAACATGTCGAAATTGTTGCAAATCACTATTGATGCTAGCAAGGAAACTCAAAATTTCCACGCCCTTGCATAAAACTTGACTTTTTAGATGAACAGTATATGTACAATCTTTCTGTCCAATAAAGATAAATAATTGTGGGATAATATAGTTGACTTGATGAAGAGGAATAAAGAGATAAGTAACTTTGCCTAAACAAATGTTATATGTAAGGGATGATTGAATAATATAACTCAACTTGTTTTTGGTTTGGTACTCAGTCATCTGCATTAATAAGGGTCTGAAGATATCTGCTTCCTGAGAAGTTCAATTTTCTTCTCGTGATTGTTGGATATTATCAGTAGGCTACCAAAAATTTATTCCGCTGATTTCTCCGAACAAGTACTAAAACTACCATGTAAAAGATCTGATAAATGAAAAAAGTTGGTTCATATATTTAATAGTCGAGAGTGACTTTCTCCTAAACAACATTTACGACTAAAATGGGTTGTTTTTCGATTACATATATGCAATGGAAAGAAATGGATGGCCCGACTCTAGTTTTCTCCATAGACCAAAAGTAATGAAGAAACAAGTTCAGATGTGTTTAATGAAGGTGTAAAATGTGGTCAAGAAAATCCTGTAATACTTTTTTCATTACAATTATAAGCATAATTACTTATTTGTTGCTCATGAAGTTATATTTTATATTTGTATACATTTTAGTTTTTAAGTGAGTATTCACCGAATATGAAGAAGAGAGCAAGAAAAAATATTATGAAAATAAATATTTTTAAAATTGTCACTACAATAGGTTTTTGATGTCTAAAAGGCTTAGATAATTGTGTCATGGGAAGGTTTAGATATGCAGGTTTGATCCATGAAAATTTGTGTTTTTTTGTTGAATATAGGTAGATTTAGAGCTTAAGGTATCTCAGCTTGATATTATTTGTTTAGTACGTGATTTTTCAATCGTACATAAGATTTATATAATAATCTTTAAATGATTTTAATGTCATATTAAAAAGTCTAACTTAATTTTAAAAAATTATATTTGTTTTTTTCCAAAATCAAGAAGAAAAGAACTCAATTCACAATTCATCAGAACAGAGCATAGTTTTCACCGGTTAAAATAAGCATCTCATACTCTAGTTTGTTTACATTGGATTTGTACCTCTTCACTGTGCACAAGTTCGGTACAGTTTTTACTCTTTTGTTTCCTCTGTTTTTCTTCAAATACGACATCATTCCCTTTTCTGCATATCTTTTGTTTCTCCTAGATAGTTCTGCATACCATGTTAACATCATTTTGAGCAGACATTGGGATTATGTTCATGTTTGGACAGACATTTTATTAGAATCTTGACTATTTTAATCACCACCACCCATCCATGCTCTCTTTTTATATTCTTGGTCTTGATCTATATCAATATGAACATCAATATGAACATGACCTTCAACTTCTTAGTCCCGCATGGATTAATTTTCATAGTACCTACCTCTAATAAAAGTCCAAAATTTTTAAAAGTTATATAATTATATATTTTTTTATCCTCTTACGAATAGATTCAACATTTATTTATTTTTTATATTTTTTTAAATTAACAGGTTACATGTAATTAAAATATTAACAATTTTTTTCTTTGACAATTCAATATTATATTTGATAAAATATTTAAAGTAAAATATATTTTAGCAAGACATATAATGAGTATATCCATTAATTTAAATTATAAAGAAAATAAAATAAAATTTATTATATTAATAAAAATTATATATATATATATATATATATAAGTATTTTTTGAAGATGAGGATATAAATAAAAATTTAATGAAGACGGTACCTTTAGATTTAATTTCCATGTCAGTCACCTAAATGAGAACTGGAAGTGGATTTCAGTGTTTGGTATAATGGTCCAGGTGAGAAATTCAGTTGGTTTTTATTATAACTATTGCTTCCTGCATTTCACTATTATTAAGCGCACCCCTACAATAGCTCTTTTCAGCAAGGTGTTTTGAGAAACTCTTCTCAATATAACACAATACATGAAGGGATATTCCAAAAACTTAATTTCAAAAGTTATTATATGTGTCCGAAAATCCCATTTCAAAAAGTTTGTTCTGGAATTTATTTAATGCTTTTCGAAAAATGTATTCCAAAAATTATGATTCATTTTTTTTTTCAAAAATTTTGTTATGGAAATTCTAGAAAATTTTTTCCAAAATTTTTTCAGATGTGTTGTGTAATCTGAAAATCACTTATACAAAAGGATAAAAATGATCCTTTAAAAAATTTTAAAGGTGCACCAAGAAATTGTGAAGGTTCAGGGACTAAAAGCCTTTTACCGTTATGTCCATCGTATCAGAATTTCTAATTGGGCCTACTTTGGGCCCATGCGACTTGCTCGTTTACTATTTATTTGTTTAGTTGCTCTTTTCTTTTTGTTTTATTTTTCGATCGAGACTGACTCATGGCGGAGGTTAGTCTCTCTCCATTTTCTCCGACTCTGATTCTCATGTCTGAAAAACAAACTTCACCATTTTCAGCTGTTTCCCATCTCCATTTTTTTTCTTCTTATTTTCGCCATTTAAGAGTGCAATTTGTTATAATATTATTCGGTTTAATCTGTTATTCGGATCTATCGAATCATTTTACTACTGAATATTTATCCATACGACAAGAAATGAATTGCTTCTTTTCTCCTCTATGTGAAAAGAGATACATTTTGGATTTTATAGATTTGGGTTTCTGCTATTTAATATCCATATCGGGATTAAGATTGTAGAAGAGAAAAATGAGACTGTCGGGGGTGCCCTTTTTGATTGATAGCTTTAGGTTAAACCAAATTGTATTGATGTTGCCTCTTTTTTCGTGTTTACATCTCTTGAATATTTGCAATTTGATTCCTAACTTTGTAGTTTTAAAATGTTTTCGTGGACTAGGTGTTAATTGTTACAAGACTGATATAGTTATTCACTGGTAATGTCGATTCTGTGATCCCAATTCAAAATTTTAAAAAACCATAGGATGCAGTTGTGTAATTTGATTGACATCTACGGTTTCAGAAAAAAAAAATTAATTGAATTCATGAAGCCAACTTCTAATGGCAGGCGCTGGAATTCAGTTATACATTCTTCAAACTGGGGGACTTAAGTAGAAAATTTCGAAAGCGGAAGGAACCAGTTAAGATCGAAACACCTATTTGAACATCCCAAAATGTTTAAGGATCTACAGATTAATTGAGCCGTAGTTTTATTAGTTTGCTGCTTCTTGTAAATAACCAAACTTGTTGATGGTAGTATGTATATGCTTCCTTTTTAAGATTTTTTATTTTTATTTTTATTCCTGGTAGAAATGTTTGCTATCTAGTGCTGATTTGTTACTTATGATTGTGTCCACATCTTTGTTATTACATCGAGTCAACGGCATGTTTTTAGATTCTGATCGTGGCAGTTTTAGCTCACTGTCTAAATTTTGTTTCACTGTAATTGGCGGTATTGGACACCCCAATAGTGCAATTTACTTAAGATTCTGAATCAAGATGTGTTTTGTTCTTTGTTGTCATTCATATACGTCATTCTTCATTCATGAGTGAAGGAGGGTGGGTATGGGTAATATATTTTAGGCACACTTATTTCTTTGCTCAAAATCACCCTATGGCTTTCTGCTGCACTGTATACATTTTTGTTTTGAATTTGACTTTTCTAATGCAACAGGTTTGGTATATCCTGCAAATTTATAGTCTTTATTACCTTAACATAATATTTTTTGTTACTTCCTGCTAGATTGAACTAAAAACAGCACCAGCCGATTTTCGTTTTCCTACAACAAATCAAACCAGACATTGTTTCACCCGCTACATAGAGTTTCATAGGTGGATTTCCTGACATTGGCTATCTGGTTTCTGCGAAAGTGTTACATATAATCTTTTACTTAATATTGATTTTAATAACAGATGCTTGGCAGCAAAGGGTGATAACTCAGGTGAATGTGAGAAATTTGCTAAATACTACCGCTCCCTTTGCCCGGGTGAATGGGTAAGCAACACTTAGTTTCTTGGTTGACTTGTAACTGACTGCTTGTGAACTTTAATATAAAAATTGATGGCATACCAGAAATTTTATGATTTGCGGTGTTCAATTTTTGATGAGATTGATCCTTAATGTCTGCAAAATAACTGAATTCCCAGTGTCAGTGTGTACTCTCTATTTGTAATGCATGTGGATGTGGATTCTCCTTAACTTACATCATTCACTAATCCACGTTTTTACAAGTTATTATAGATCATTTTAATAGAGTTGTTTTCTCTATCAATATTTTGCCGATATATTGTATTAGTTTTGGATTTATGCCGTGTTTTTTTATTTATTTTTTAAGTCCTTTGAAGCTCTGTAGAGTCTATAACGTTCATTATTTTCTGTTTTCTTTTTTTTTATAGTAACTAAAAATACTAATGAATGACATTCTGGACTTATCAAGAGAAGAATAATTGGTGAATTTTTTTATTTTATGTTAATGAAAGAAATTAGGCTTGTTCTTGGGTATTCAACCTCCGATTGTGATTTCCAACAAAAAAAATCATCACTCATTATATTTGTGTCTGAAGATATACATACTTGGAATTTTGGGATTTAGCTCTTTTAAAGTGATAGGGTTTGTAAAACTAAGAATGAAAGAGTGTATCCACTTTAATCCAAGTTAAGTGTGGATATTCCCTTTATTACTTTGCATGTTTTTCTTACTCTGTAGGAGTCAAATCTGGAAGACATGACACACCGTCTTCAAAACCAATTTCATGCACTCTGATTGTGAAGTCTAAATAAGAACATATAAAGTTGAATAAATATGTACATTTCTGATATGATGAATATAGTTACTGTTTATTTGGTGGTTTAGTTTATGAGATATAAGTCATTCCCAACTACTCAAGAGCAAAAGAAATGTATACCCGAGTGACTCATTATTATTCGGTTTATACTAGGAGCCATTGCGTGACCATGCTCCTGCATCCTTGCTTTAAATGTTGAGTTTTAAAGTCAAGCTATATGCATTTGTGTATATATGTAAATTTTTCCTTTTGAAGACCCTTTTTTCCCTTGCTAGGATTTCTTAAGTACATACCTACATAAGTACTTCTTTGTGATTTAGTATATTAGACAGTTTTAAAGTAAAGTGATTTATATTTGTGTTTGAAGCTGACTAATGATAGCATTGGGATTTTTTTATCTTCAAGGAAGTTGTCAGCTTCTTTCACAAATATAGTAATCAATAGCTCAGGAAAGTAGAGTAGCGAGGCAGAATTGTGAAACCATTTTGGTAGCAGCTATTGCAATACAGTGATACTACTTCGATATAAGCTCCCAAAACCCATTTTTTGCCCCTGAAATAACTGTCTGATGGGTAAATTTCCAAGTCCCCTCTATTTCATTTTTGCTCCAGGAAACATATTCAGACTTGAAACCTTTACCATTCAAGAAAAAAACTACCTCCATTTACCTCTGCTCCTTCACACTTTTAAGGAATATTTTGTGTCCTCTGTTCTGTTCTTTTTTCTTCGTGAAAACTTATTATCTTGCATTCTACTATTTATTTTTATCTAATTTGTTGTATTTCTTTTCTGTTAATCTTACAATCATTTTTCATTTTTGGACTTAATTACTGTGTTCTTATTGCTCCTTGATTGGTGACCGTGTATGTTAACTATGAATTATTTATCTATAAATTTTGTTTGTATTATAATATTTAATATTTAAAATAGTGGTCATTCCATTTTAGGATTTTCAGAGTTGGCCAACATGGTTACTATGCCAAGAATACAGTTGCTTGAAACTAGTCTAAATGTTTTTTGCAGTGCCAACAGTCTAGTTGCATAATGTGAATAAGCGAAATTGGTTTAGTGATTTTTTTGTTTGTAAAAAGTTACGACACTTGTTTGTATATGTAGGTGGTCATGTTTGTTTTAGGAATAAGAAAGTGAATTTGCATGGTATACATTGTTGTATTCATGAAAATGCCCTCCTTTTCAATTAATCTCTGGACATTCCTGGAATTGATAAATATATTTTGCCCACTTCTGCATAAAACAATTTATATTTCTAATCTAGTCACAAATTTAATAGATTGGTGGTATACCACATGGAGGTCGTTAGTACAGAGATTCCATGATGTGTATTGGGTGAGTTTGCATTTCCCTTTTTTTAATTTTTTGTGGAATATACTGTGGCAGGTTGAAAGGTGGAATGAACAGAGGGAGAATGGGACTTTTCCGGGACCACTTTGAAATCATGTGCCGCTTGGATATCCTTGAGGCATGAGGAGTCTTGAACATTCTGTTGGTTTATTTTCTTCAGTTATATTTGGTTGAGTCATTGTGAATAAGGCAATTTGTGGATATTCATCACTTCGCAAATGGCTCTAGCCATTTTGCTTTTGAAGTTGATATAATTATTCAGGTTGTGTGCCGCTCTGTACTCTCTTTGTTCAGATCATTAATTTTAATATTAACAATTAGTAAACTCTATCCTAACAATGGATTATCGTCCTCTAAAGGTGAGAAAGTGTAAAAGGTGTGAAAGAGTACACATTCATCCTTCTTTTTTTCCAGTTTAAATTAAGGGTGAAAGTCCTATCAGTTAACCACCTTACACATTTTTTTAACTTAGTTTTAGGTATCCTATTACAGTCCTCTTAATTTAGGGTAAAATAGGAAAAAAAAATGAACTTGAATGTAAGTTTTGTCAGAGTAATGAGTCTGACTATATTGGGAAGTGATTGCGTAGACATTTTTTAAACTAGTTTTGAATAAATTTTTTCACCGTGAATTTCGTACGACTTCAGATCTTGATCCATTGCGGGTACCTTTGGTTAAAGAGATTGAAAGGAAGGTGAGATGTTTGGTATAATAAGGAAGTTCAGAAAATTGTACTAAATAACATAAATTGCTTAGCAGAGAAAGGTAATATGGTCATTTTGACCTAGTCAACCAGTTTTCTTTCAGTTTCTTCTCAAGAGTGATGATCTTAACGTATGATGGTCCCACTTATGTTTTCGATCCTTTCTTCTCTGTCTAAATTGTATGGACAATGAAGAATAATTTTCTCATGTTTTTTAAAGCTCTGTCTTTCATCAAGTTTCTGTCGTTTCAAAACAATGGCTTAATGTAAAAAGTGTTAAGACAATTTTAGTTTGAAGGTCTGAGGCGTGCAAAATCTCTGTTTTCATCAATTAAAATTTAACTACAGATGTATCAGAAATGAACATTTTTATGTACTTTCGAAAATTTATCAAAATTTTATTATTCATCTCATGTAATAAAATTATATGGTTCGCAATGAAATTAATGTATGTTTCTCTGTAATATTTTCTTTTCTGAATGAATTAAACACATATGAAGAGGCTTATAATAATTCACATCACTTAGTCAACCAACTTAATTATACATTTTAGGCTTAAATACCTTTTTGGTCATCATTTTCGTAGAGTTTGTGGTGGGTGGTCCTCATTTTGACAGAATGTTTAGAATGTTTAAAATGGTCATCATTTTTACCGAATATTTAAAATGGTCTTCATTCTCGCAATTCGTGTTTTATTTGGTCATTTTCTGTAACGCCGTTTAAATCATTAACGGAGCATTGTACAGGTGGCACGGTGTATTAGCATGTGTTACGTGTACTGTAGAGGTGTGGTAATTAGATATTTGGGGATGGAGGAACAAGATTGTCAAAACTCACCCAGTGCCCAAACATTCCTTACCAAAATCCTAGCTCACTTATTTATCCCCAAATATCTAATTACCACACATGTACAGTACACGTAACACACCCTAATACAAATTGTGCCACATGTCCAATGCTCCTTTAATGATTTAAACGGCGTTACAGAAAAGGACCAAATAAAACACGAATTGCGAAAATGAAGATCATTTTAAACATTCTGTAAAAATGAGGACCATTTTAAACATTCTGTACAAATGAGGACCATCCGCAATAAATACTACGAAAATGAGGACCAAAAACGTATTTAAGCCTACATTTTAAGGAACGTTTAAAAATAATTATTAAGACGCTAAATAAAGAATTTGGACTTGTTAAGAGGAGCGGTTAGTTTGAGTAACATAAAAGAAGTGCATAGAAAATGATGGCGTGCCCACATCAAATTTGCAACCTAAGCTGTTGAAATATAAGGATATCTTCCTAATATGTATGTAATGAGAGAGACAGTTTCTATCTTCTAAGATAAACATCACCTTACATGCTCTTATTATGGCTTCCGATAATCAAATGAGCTATTATTGCATAGGTCTTCTCCCACATTAATATATTTTAATCATACTAAACATTCCCTAATAATAGATCATACACTTATTTATAATTTTCCATGTAAGCTAAAAAGTTTTTATTCTTATCATAGGAATTTATTGATTATTTTATGGTGTTTATATATACTAAAGGAAAATTATACTAAGATAAGCTAAAATAAAATATAATTTATGCATATTTGTTAGAAAACCATCACATAAAAATGTGATAATTTTTTTCTTTTATTTAGAAGAAACGCTATGAATAGAAAAATATTTTATCAATGATAAATGGTTATATATATATATATATATATATATATATATATATATATATATATATATATATATATATATATATATATATATATTCAACAAAAGAAATGATAATTTGTTGGAATTTGTTAAAATCATATTTGCTTAATCTAATTGATATATTGTTTTCAACGAAATTACATTTATTTTTAATATAAATATACGTTTTTATATAAAATACTTATATATTGAAAGAGATGTATCCGTTGCTTTATTCCTGTCTGTAAAATACCAAACCGTCACCAGTATTCACTGGATTCATTTTTTTATAAGAAGTGCCAACAAAGTTATTTCAGTAAAACAGTTCCGTATTTTCTTATTCTTTCATTTTTTTCATTTTGACATAATAATAATAAATGCATGTATATAGATTAAATAAGTATTAAGTAAATATCAATAATATAACTGACAAAAAAGTAATTAATATTAACTTCAATTTTAAAATAATAAATAAAAATACAAATCTTTAAAAATTTAACAACTAAAAAGGAGCACTAAAGTATATGATTTGATTTGTCGTAAAACAGGAGATATATTTAGTAACAAAATGTCACTCTTAACGTTTCTTCATTCATCCTTATCCGATTTCTTCTTATCTGTTCAATGTTAGTGAATCACTTGACCTGGGTATCCCATTCATCTAACCTTAGGCTAAATTTATTAAATTACTTTTTTTTTCTTTTTCCTTCTTAAATATTACTTTACATATATATATATATATATATATATATATATATATATATATATATATATATATATTATAATAATCAGAGTAGATATTTAACGAAACTATAAAATTGATTTGTTGGTAAAATTCTAAAGAAAGGGTTAGAGAGATTCTAGGTTAAATTTTTTTTATTAACATTTGGGAAATATAAGCGGGACTTTTTCATCTGAGTAAGATTGTTATTCGCTCAAAATCTATGATGCATCGGCGTACCTTATAAATTACGTGTCCCGTGTCTGATACGTATCGAACACCGGTACTCGTATGATACTTATAGGATATATTATGTTCAATTTAAAAGATATTTTTTTATCTTTGACATGATTTTGATGATTAAAATAAGGAACAAATCTTATATTATCACTACTTTTTCCATATTGGATATTAGATAGATAGATTAGATTCATTTTGTGTTAGTTGACAATGTGTTAGTTGACAGTTTCAAACTTAACATGTATATACATGTCATGTCCTGTGTCCTATAATTTTTCAATTTAGTCGTATCCGTATCCGGGTAACATAGCTCAAAACTGAAGCTCCTCGCCTTAGCAATAACTTGAACAAGAACAATGGTGAATTTTATGCTATTGTCGCTTAGGCAAGTGTTACTAGCATGGGCGAGAAAAGCAGGTTTCTCACTTGTTCACTCATGCAAAACCCATAAACACCTACAAAACAACACTCAACTCATTTCCATACAACACCAACATCAAACAAACATTGTAAACATGTTTCAGGACCAAAAACATGTAATACACTTAAAAAACTTTGAACCCTAGCTTCCCTTACTTTGACATATGCTAACCCAGCAAAATTGAGTCCCAACAAAAGAGTACCACAACACACGACTACAACTTAAGGAGTTGGCAAACAAGAACAAAGGGATGAGACAATGAGGTCCATGATCAAAAACTAAATCAGACTAGAACTTCAAAATTGAAGAGACAAAGGAAACAAATGTTTGGAGTTCAACTTACGTGAGGGGAATAAAATGTTCAGTTTGATCTCCTGAGAACTCCACAACAATCTCAGTCTTAGCCTCTATTTGAAGGAGTGGAAGCAACTTAATTAGAGAAAAAGGAAGAAAAGAAGCTGTTAAGAAATGAAAAAGTTGAGAAAAGAAAATAGAGTTGGGGAACTGAAGGACCTTCTGAAAACAAACAAGTGGGTTGACTTTGGACCATTTTTAATTAAATGGACCCATAAATATGAAATAAAAAGTGGGTTTTACATATTGTGTGTCCACATTTTATAATTTCAATTTTACCTATAATTATTAATTAAATTTTTACAAATTAAATGTTACTTTTATATGTCTTTTTATAAAACTGTCTATCTTCTCTTTTTTATTTTTTTCTACTCATCAATAGTTATTTACTTGTATTTTCTCTATTAATTTTAATAAATATAAACTTATTTTATATATTAATTTAATAACATTACAATATCATTACCTACTAATATAATATTATGTCTATTTAAAAAACAGGTACACACATGCATGTATGTATTTACACTAATTATATATAAAGAAGATTCTATTGTTTGTGTCAATAATTATTCATTTCTAATTTATCTTTTATAACATACTTATTTATTAAAAATTAATTTATTTTTACATATTTTATACAAATTTATTTTAATAAAAAAATACATTCATTAATAGTTATTTTATATTTTATATTTAATAAATATAAATTTATTTTTTATATTTATTTTATAATATTATAATATTATTTACTAATATAATATTATATATTTAAAAATATGTATACACACGATTACGTATATGTTAACACTAGTTATAGAAAATTAATAAGAATTTATATAAAAAAATTAATACGAGTGGAAGAAAAAAAAAATATCAATATAGAGTAAATATTAGTTTATATACAAAAGATTAATAAAAAAAACAAATGCGAGAATATATATATATATATATATATATATATATATATATATATATATATAATATTTTATATAAAAATAATAATATTGGAATTTTTAATAAACAATTTAAATAGAAAAGATAGTTTTGTAGAGACAAATAATTGAGCATTCCATGACATAGCCGTCATCTAAATCTAACTACATGCTTTCAGCCGTCACATTGTCCAGCGCACCCATTACTCACATTCTCACCAAACCCATTGTCACCATCAGGTCAAAAATAATTTCATAAAGTAAATTATATAAAAAAAATTAAATTAAAAATGTTTGTAGACAAAATAATTAGATATCAAAAGACATAAGGATAAATAAAAAATAAGTCAAACTGTAATATACATTTTGCTACTTTTTAACTTATTTTTTTGTCTTCTTTTTTCTGCCAAATGTTTTAACTTTTGAGATTTATAATAGTAACAATTTAAACAAAAATATTAAAATAGAAGATAAATACTTAGATATATTTTATTTAAATATAAAAATATTTTTAATATACAAAATTTTATTCCATTGGTTGAATTCTGTTAATAACTAAGATAATTAAACACATTTATTACAGGCTCTCAATACTTATACTAAACTTATAATTATTTTATTATATTAAAAATAAAAATATTAATTGTAATAAATAAAAATATTTTCAATCATAAAATAAATTATTTTTAATATTTTAGATCAAATAATCTTACAAAATTGAATTTTATTTTAAAATACTTTTCTTGAACACACTAATTTTTTTTTTATTTCTTTCATCTGTTTCGTTTTTTCCTTTTGTTTATTTTCTTTATCAACTACATATACAACTTTCAAACCGAGGAAAACATTATTTTTTTACTCTAAAGTATAATTTATTTTTGTATTAATCATTCAAAATAAAAATGTAAATACATTTTATAAAACTTCAGCTGTTATCTAAACCTTTAAAGTCAAATATGTTCCATTTCATATCCCTGCTTATATCTTATTATCATCACTTGAATGAAATTTTGAGATAATTGGTCTTAAAATTTTAACTTCAAAAAACAATATGAAAACTTAAATAATGATTTAGTGATTTAGAATTATGGTCCAACACAAAGCCGACGGCAACGCCATCTGCCTCCCAGTAGGACAATTGTCAAATTCTGTCTTCACCGCTTAAAAAAAGTTATGGAAACTATAATAAAATGCTTATGTTTTTTTAATTATATTTTTTACTCCAATAAACTTAAGCATTACTTTTTTTAATTAAAAATCTTAACTTTTAGTTTCCAATCTTTTAGAAGGTGGTATTTTTAAATTTTGATGATATTGTAAGTTGTGATCTATTCTAACAATTCTATATAAATTTAATCGAGTTTTTTTTTAAGTTCGTTAACCATGTGTTTGGATGGAGTATTTCAACCATGTTTAAAAATTGAAATGTTTTATATTTGAATTACTTATAATTAAATTCCATTTATTTTCTAAATAATTTGTTTGGATAAGAAAATTAAAATACGTTACATTTCAATTTCTTGTTTGGAAAAAAAATTTGAATTTATTGTGAGATAAAATTTATTGGGTCATTGGGCCCGTCTAGGTCATCGTTCCCGTCCGGGTCGTCGGGCCCGTCAGGGTCGTCGGGCTACTCTGGGTCGTTGGGTCTGTTCGCGTCGTCCCGCACTTCTGGGTCGTCGGGCATGTCCGAGTCTTCGGGCCCAATGATTTGAAAGGGCTAGTCCGGGTCGTCGGGCTCGTTTGGGTCATTGGGCTCGTCCAGGTCGTCGAGCTTGTCCGGGTTGTTTGCCTGTCTAGGTCGTCAGGCCCGTCCGAGTCATCAGGCCCATATAGATTATCGGGCTCGTTTGGGTCGTTAGACCTATCTAGGTCATCAAGCCCATTTGGTTCGTCAGGCCCGTCCGGATGGTCTAGAATGTGAGGTTGAGTGAGAAGCATTTCAAATTCCACCTGTTTTGAGGATATTTGAATTTCTACTAATTTAGCTTTTTGAAATCCTTCAAAAAAATGCTTGCATTTGAAATGCTTTTTAATTTTTCTATCCAAACAAAGCATTTCATTACAAAGAAATCTAAATTCTTCAAAAAATGAATTCCTTCATTAAAATACTATATCCAAACACACTCTAAAAACTTATTGTGTTTATAATTTGTCCGGAGCATCAAATCGTTTGGTCCTTCCATTAAAAAATATCATTCTCTGGTTTTTTAATTTTGTGAAAATTTATGTTTAATTTATAACGTTAGACAATATTCGAGGTAGTTTTTTTTTTATCATTATTATATGAATTTTTACTCATCTTATGTAAATATTTTGCACACCAATCTTTTCCACTTCACTTTTGTATTTAAAATTTCAGTAAAAAATTCAATAATGTCTACCAAAAAAAAATCCTTTATTATAATTAAATATTGCCAAGTGAGTCTTGTGACACTTCTCCACCATATTCTTTATTGTTAGGATGTTGTTATAGACTAAAGTTAAATTGTTTCCCACAAGTGTCAATTGAAATTATTCTAAGATTGTTACTTTTTGGTAAAGTCAAAGGAGTAAGAGAGAATAAGAAAAAAAAAAAAAAAAA
>Ga0209589_1001142_pt1 | contig 42517 bp, 42 predicted proteins | sample CowpeawhiteBW_FD_187525 | JGI IMG/M metagenome (GOLD analysis project Ga0209589, IMG submission 187525) | Root nodule microbial communities of legume samples collected from California USA - Cow pea white BW (SPAdes) (version 2) | ecosystem: Host-associated > Plants > Roots > Nodule | place: USA...
TAAAGAAATTAAAATACCTTACATTTCAATTTCTTGTTTGGAAAAAACAATTGAATTTCTTGTGAGATAAAATTTAATTTTTACAATATTTATTTTAGGCTTAACTATGTTTTAAGTTCATGATAAATTTGGAAACGGGTTCGACGACCCAAATGGATTGAGCTGACCCACCCGAATACCCAACCGAATTGGTCTGACCCGACGCCCAAGCGGGTCGGGCCGGCCAGAAAACCCAGACAGGTTGGGTCGACCCGATGATCTAGACAAGCCTGACGGCCCATACCTGCCAGTCATGCTTGTCAAGTTCATCAACCTGGCCCGGCACGACCCGACCTAACTCGGCCCGTCTGGGTCATTGGCCCGGCTTGGCCCCAATAGGTCGTCAAATCGACTCAATTGTCGGGCCCGTTTGTGTCATCGGGCACACCCGACAAGTTTATGTCGATGGGCAGACCCAACTTGGCAAGGTCGTTGGACTCGTCTAGGTCGTCGGGGTCGTCGTGCCAGTTGGGCCTGACTAGGTCATCTGGTCAGTTAGGCTTGTTGGATCAACGGGTCAATCAAGTCATTGGGCCTGCCTGACACGTCTGGGTCATCAAGCCCGCCCGACACCTCTAGGTCGTTATGCTTGCCCGACACCTCTAGGTCATCATGCCTGCCCAACACCTCTAGGTCGTATGGCCCTCCAAACTCATGTGGGTCATCAAACCCACTGACTCGTCTTGGTTGTTAGGTCATTTTCACCCGTCTATGTCTTCGAGCCCACCCGACTCATCTAGGTCGTCAGTCCCATTTGGGTCATCGGACCCGCTGACCCGTTTATGTCATCGGGCCAACCTGGTTCGTCTAGGTCGTTGGGCCAACTTGACACATCTTATTCGTCAGGCCCGCCCGAACGGTGTGTGTTGTCAAGCTTGACCGACCTGTTTGAGTTGTCAAGCCCGCTTGACCCGTATGTGTCATCAGGTCACCCGGTCTGTCTAGGTCATTGGGCCCGTCTGATCCATCCGGGTTATTGGGCCTGCTCGACCCGTTTGTGTTGTCAAGTCGATTCGATCCGTCTGGATCGTATGGGAAGCCCAGCCTGTGAGGTTGAGTGAGAAGAATTTCAAATTCCAACTTTTTTGAGGGTATTTGAATTTCTTCTAATTTAGCTAATTGAAATACTTCAAAAGAATGCATGCATTTTAAATGCTTTTTAATTTCTCTATCCAAACAAAGCATTTCATTACAAAGAATTTTAAATTCTTCAAATAAATGAATTACCCTCTTGAATTGCCTCGTCCAAACGCACCCTAAGGGTTTAATTTAAACGGTAAAATTTGAAAAAAATTTAAAAGTATTAATTTTATTAATAAACTAATTCACCCCTCTCTTGGTTTTTGTCCATTAACAAATTATTCCGCTTCTTAATTTCAACAATTTGTATCAGAGCTTACTTTGATAATTTTTCAAAAATTTTCAAAAATGGTTAGACAAAATCAAACTTTTGTTGGGGTGTGTCTATCAATAAACATTTTCTTTCTATTGGTGAAAATTACCCCTTCTCAAAAGTTAGGATGCAAATATTTTTGGAATCTGTTGATAGGGGTATTTGGAATGTTGTTATAAATGGTCCATTTGTTCATATTAATGTTGTTGATTACTTTGATAATTTTTCAAAAATTTTCAAAAATGGTTAGACAAAATCAAACTTTTGTTGGGGTGTGTCTATCAATAAACATTTTCTTTCTATTGGTGAAAATTACCCCTTCTCAAAAGTTAGGATGCAAATATTTTTGGAATCTGTTGATAGGGGTATTTGGAATGTTGTTATAAATGGTCCATTTGTTCATATTAATGTTGTTGATGATGTGCAGGAACCAAAGCCATTTTCGTAATGGACTACGAATGAAAATCGACGGGCTCAATATGATGTCAAAGTTAGAAACATAATTTCATTTGCTTTGACCCTTGATGAATTTTACAGGATTTTTGTTTGCACCAGTGCATGTGAGATGTGGGAAATTTGCGAGTGATCATGAAGGAACATACGATGTAAAAAGGGCATGTAAGAACTCCTTGATCCAAGATTACAAAAATGTTTTGTATGCAACAAGGAGAAACCATCTACGATGTGCAAAAGCGATTCACACGCATCGTCAATCATCTCACGGGTTTAGGTAAAACTTTTGACACTGATGAGTTAAATATAAAAATTATAAAATCATTGAACAAGACTTAGCAGCAAAAGGTGACAACCATCACAGAGTCACAAAATCTTGCAACGATGTCCATGACGACTCTATTTGGAAAATTAAGGGAGCACGAGGTTGAAGTGGGTAGCTTAAATGAAGAAGAAGACCTTGAAAGGAAGAAGAACATTGCTTTCAAAACCAAGATCGTCAAAGGCAAAAAGCACAAAGAAGAAGAAGATTCTGATGATGATAATGAGAAATTGAGTCTACTGATCAAGAAATTTACAAAGTTCATGAAGGCCAAAGGTAAAAGTCAATTCAAGAGCAATAAGAAGGAGAATCAAGGATCATCCTCAAATTTCAAATTCTATGGATATGGAGAAACTGGACATGTCAAGGCAGATTGCCCACATTCAAAGAAAAGTAAAGAAAGGAAGGGCAACAAATTTTTCAAGAAAAGGCATACGTACCATGGGAGGATAATACCTCAAGTACATCAAGCTCTAGTGATTCTGATCAAGAAGAAGCAAAATTTTGCTTGATGGTTGATCATGATCTTTCTAACAGTGAGGCAAGTTCTACTTGCAATGAAAATGATTATGATGCATTTCAACAATTGTTTGTTAAATCTAGTAAATTAGATATTGCTCACAGGAATAAAATCCGATTTTAAAGAGTTATAAAATAAATTTGAAAAATCTCTTAAAGGAGAAGAAATTTAAAAAAATAAAATTTCAATTTTAGAAAACAATGAAATTGAAATTGTTGAATGTGGTTCTTGTAAAAGTTATATGTTTGATATAAATATTTTAGAAAAACAACTTGAAAATACGTTAGAAAATAAAATTTTTGAAAAGCCTACTTTTAAGAAAAAGAATCCAAATAGAAACAGATATGCTCCTAATAATAATAATAATAATAATAATAATAATAATAATAATAATGATTATAAAAGAACTCGCAGAGTATGGGTAGAAAAAGGAACTGCTTACTCAATGAATACATGTGTTGCTACTTGTTTTTATTGCATGAAAAAGGGTCATACTTCAAATAAGTGAAATATCAAGCATTTTGGTGTTCCAAATGGAAAGTATATAAAAGGAAAGATACTTGCAATTGGTAATGTTGGTGGACAAGATACCTTGGAGATCAAGGATATGTTATTTGTGGAAGGATTAAAGCACAATACTATGTGATAAAAGACTCAAAGTCATATTTGAGAGTGACTACTGCACCATTCATCAAAAGGACTTTAAGGAAGTCACCTTAAAAGGTATGAGACATAATAAAATTTACTTGATAGATCTTAATAATGCATCATCCAGTAAGATAACTTGTAGACACTAAGCATTAATTAGCTGATATTTTTACCAAACCTTTAGCCAAAGACAAATTTTATGAACTTAGGAGAGATTTGGGAATAGTAGAAGTGTCATAAAAGTGCAAAAACTTAAATTTCTCAAATTCCGAAAAATGTGTCAATAATTGATTATCACCAAAGATAATCAATTATCAGCTTTCATAAAAAATTCTAAGTCCTACTAGAATAATCTATTATCAAGTAGGATAATTGATTATCTCGACCTCTGTCCAAAATTACAAAATCTCTCTAGAATAATCGATTATCACTTAAGATAATCGATTATCTGTTTATGATAATATGTGTTTCTCAACAGTTTTGAAACAATAATTGATTATCTCCTTTAGATAGTCGATTATCTCAAGTCGTTAGGCAAAAAATTTTAGAAAACAAGCCATTGTAATGGCTAGATTTGCATTGAAATTTTTAAATATGACCGTTGGAGACTTTTTCCTATAAATCCTGGCCAAATTTTTCACTTACAAACATCAAATTTTGAGAACCCTATTTTTTCTCTCAAAAACCTCCAAACCTCCTTTCTCCAAAACGTTGCTAAGATCAAATGGATGAAGAATCACGAGTAAAATTCCTACCAGCGAAAGAACTACCTCACGTCCAACTCAACCTCCCACACGAAATGCTTCAATTGAGGGGTGGGTTTTTAGATGAAGAGCGAAGATCAAAGTTTATCACTTTCTGGAATGACAAGCCTCTCATCACCCCCAAATTTATTAAATCCCAATGGTTTATCAACTATGGATTTAGAATTCCTGCTCTTCTCACTAAACAAGTAGTGAAGTTTTTTGCAAAAATGTAGGGGCATCTATCCTGATTTAGTTTGAGTTTTCTACTAAAACTATAAATTCAGAGATGGAGTTGGTTTCACAAAGGTAAAGGGAGTGGATATCATTTTGGATGATTATATCTGGGAAAATGTTGCTAAGTTTCCCATTCATTACGACACCTCTCCAATTCTAACTGTAGGAATTGAAGGGTTTAACATAATCTTTGCCTATAGGTCTTTCCACTGGAAACCTAATGAAGAGATAGGCAAAAAATTGTTGACAGGACATCTAAAAGTGGATGAGCGACTTTTGCATTATCTCATTGTCTGGATTTTATGTCCTCGAGGCACAAATCATGCTCAATGTAGTGAAGCTGACCTCATTATAATCTATGCTTTGCTGAATTACATTCTTATCAACTGGCCAAGTGTCATCCTAGACATAATGCTTAGAGCAAAGCGAATCCCTTAGTATCCATTACCATACTCCTTGCTTATCTATCACATTTGTGAGTACAAAGGTGTCAACACATCTAATGAAAAATTTCATCGCACCACTGATGCAAACAAAATTTTAGAAAACTAATTGAAACAAATGAAGTTTATGCCACAATCTGAAAATGAAGATGAAGAAAATCCTCCCACTGATCTTGTCCCTCATGTTAACACCAATATTGGTTCCTCTAGTGGGGCTGGTGGCTTATCCTCTTCTTTAGAGGAAAACATTATAAACATGAACCAAATACTTGAATAATTTTTTCTTCTCTCAATTGCCCAACATGAAGAGATTAATGGCTTAATTAGAGGGCTTGATTTTAGGATCTCAAATCTAGAAAATTGATTTGATGAAGAATTTACTCATGAAAATAATGAAGATGATGACATGAGTACAAAACTTTAGGGGAGTGTACCAATGTTATTTAACTGCTTTAAATATATTAATAAATGTAATTGTTTGATCTTAAATCAAAAAGCTATTTGTTCCTTTATGATTGTCTAATTGAGGGGAGTTTTTCTCATAACAAATTTTTTTTTCTAATGATCAAAACAAGGGGAGAAAAGTTTAAACACGGTGAAATTTAACCATTATATTTGTAAGACTTCTGATGTAGGACATTACAGATACTTTAAACATATTATTTTGATCATCATCAAAAAGAGGGAGATTGTTCGCAAAAGCATAAGACAAGCTTAAAGTTAAAACATGATTTTGATGATGACAAAGAATATCAAAGCCAATTGGAAGACAATATGAAGACAAGTGTTTTAATGTTTAAAGTTATCTTGTAAATAAGTCAAAGTAGCTTATATAGACTTAAAATCAGCAACATACTCTTAAACCTTTTGGACTCTCTTATTTTTGTAAAATTTGCTGTGATAATCGATTATCACTTTGGATAATCGATTATCCTAAGCTAAGCTAACATTTTTCATAAACCCACTAGAATAATCGATTATCTCCATGGATAATCGATTATCTATTCAAAATTTTGTTTATGTAAAACGCACTAGAATAATCGACTATCATAGAACTCATTTTTGTTTATTATACTTGGCTTTTCAACTTCTTAACTCAGGTTTCAAATGGCTTTAAATAAAACTCATTTTTCATTTGTAAAACTACCTTTTTGAGAGCCAAAGTTCTAGTGCTATGTTTGTGAAGAGTTCTCTGAGTTTTCTTAAAAGATCTTTGAAAAGCGTAGTGTGAGTGGAGCGATAACTTTTTCTAAGAGGGGTTTTTGTGAGATTGGGTGTTGTTGTTGTTGCTAGGAAACCTAGTCAAGTTCTTTGTGTTATTCATAGGAAGTTTACTTTCATCTCTTGTGTCTTCAAGAGAGGTGTTTTCTTTTCCTTATTCTCTTTAATCTAATTGTACTCTGATCTTTATAGTGTTTATGTTAATCTCTTTATTAAAGAGATTAACAATTGGACGTAGGATATTTTGATCTGAATCAATATAAATATCTATGTTGAATCCTCTTCCATATCTCTTTAATTTATCTTTATTTGCGTTTAAAGGATCTAAGGGTTGATTTAAATGGTAAAATTTGGAAAAATTTTAAAAGTTTCAATTTTATTAATAAACCAATTTACCCTCCCTCTTGGTTTTTTTCCATTAACAAATTATTCTGCTGCTTAATTTCAACAAAGACTTTTCTCATTTGATTCTATTCAGGGAAGAGTACGATCTTTTCTAAAAATTTGATTATTCCTGTAACATAAACAAAGAAATCAAGAGAAGAACACAAAAATAAGACAAGGATGGAGATGCCACAATCTAGCAGATTAATGAGTCCATAAAGATTCTCCACAAAGATCTCAAACTTTTATAAGAACTAGGGTTCTACGATAAAAACCAAAAGAATCATCTCTTCAAGAAATATACACATAATGACTATCAAAAGTATTTACATTTGTTTTGGTTGCTTATATATATATAGACCACAAGTTTTTAAGCAACCTAGAAACCCGAAAGAAAATCCAAGAACACTCGAACACAAAAATAACATGTAAAACACAGTCTGCAAAAGCTCGCTATCTCCTTCTACTTGAAGCTCGCTATCTCCTTACCTCCATTCCTTCGCTCTCTTGTGCTTCAACATTCTTTCTCTTCTCCTGCACGTCACGGTCGCTCTCCCTTCCTTCGTGTTGGTTCTTGTTTGGTCTTGCCGTTGTTAGCCTCATCGTCGTTGGTCTCTTTATCGTTGGTGTCAACATCGTCGGAAGACTATCGCGCCACACCTGTGTCTTGTCGTCGCTCAATCGCACCACACTTGTGTCTCACCGTTGCAACAATCACACCTCATTATTCTTCCATTTTCTCGCCTCACTCGCGTTCCCCCTAGTAATATCACTATTCTTTTCTTCACAGTAAACGTGTTTGTCGTGTTTGCTTAATTGATGATAGAAATTACACAAAGCAATTGCCACCAATATGCCCATTACGTTGCGTCTTTTGTTTAGCGTTTTACTATTTAGTTGATTTTCAGATTGTAAGAAAGTCAAGAATAATGTTTGTTGTTGATTTTCAATCAGAGGTGTGATTCAATGTTGGAAGTAGAGAAAACAATTTGTTATCATTTTAAGGAGCCAAAATTGGCTTCTAAAAAGGCAATTTGGGTAGAAATGGTTTCTTAAATTTTGGATCAAGTGGTAGTTTAGGAATGGACCTTTTGAAGAAAGACTTTAGTTTTAAGAATTCCTCAGACTCAATGGTAGGAATAGGCTTTTTCACAATAAATGGTTTAGGAATTAGCTTAACAAATGGTTTTGAAACATGTTTAATAACAAGAATTAGCTTAACAAATGGTTTTGGAATAGGTTTAAGAATAAGAATTAGCTTAACAAATAGTTTTGGAACATGTTTAAGAATAGGAATTGTCTTAACAAATGGTTTTGTAATGGGTTTAAGAATAGGAATTGACTTAACAATGGGAATTAGCTTTGGTTGTGGCTTAACAAGTGGAATAGAAATAGGCTTAACAACAAGGATTATCTTTGGTGTTGGCTTAGCTTTGGAAATAGGTTTTGGGAAAAAAACTTCGAATTTTTCTTATTCACTGGGAATTAGCTTAATATCTAGAATTGGTTTTGGTAAAAATGAATGTCCATCCCTACAAATTGTCTCATAGAGGTTATGTTAAATTGGAATAGAAGATGATGAAATAGGCATCCACCTCTAATTCCAGGGGACCTCATATATGACTATGCACTTGTCTTCCTTGCCATGCTAAATTGAAGATAGCTCGCAAAAAAACCATCAAGGGATTACGTATGTGTAGAAACAGAAAGCGTAGCTAGACGTATTGTAAGTAGCTCAAAATAATTTATATCTGGATGTGTATTAAGATATTTTTTTAATCTTAACTTTAAAATTTTGTGTTGGCAATTTCCATTAGTCTTCCAAAGCATCTTGGATGTATTTGTGGTGTTAGGAAAAATGTAGGCATCCATCAATTGTTTGGTCCTCCATCTGTATGACCTAGGAAATTAAATATAAATAAATATTTAATTATAAATAATTAGGGATGGGAGATACATTTATAGGAATTAAATGGGCTAATCATAACAAGGTACAATGATAGCTCAAGTGGTTGAGCGTGTTGAGTGGTGTTAAGAGGTCTTAGGTTTGAATCTTGCATATGTCATTAGTGTGTTATTGATTTTATTGTATTTTTGCAAGTATGCATAAACATGTGGTGAGCCCTTGTATTGGTTTATGTGCATGAAATAACATGAAACATGTATTGGTTGGATGGTTGTGTATATGCTTAATAGTTGGGTGGATGAGAGTTCGAACCTTGCCTAGTGTTAAATAGTTCTTAATTTCATGTGGCATTATTTTTGTCAAGTTGTGGATAACCTAGAAACCCTAACTGATTTCAAGTAAGCTAGAGAGGTAGAGGTAGTGAAATTAATCGGACAGAAACTCCCAAGTAATGGCAATTAAACTTTATTTTCGTTGTTTTTATTTATTAAATTAATTTTAGGACTGAAAAGTAAGAACAAGAGTGAATTAGGGAGAAGAAGAGGCACTTGTGATACAGTTGAGCGAGGGGATGGTTTTAATGCACAAAACCTGACCTGAGAAGAGTACTGGGCTAAAGAGAGTTTTGTCATTAAAGGCAAAAGGAAGCCACTTACTAATCAAGAAGGATCACTTTAGGAGCACTTTTGGAACAAGAATTCTAGATAAGGGGAGTTGTATCTATTTGTTTAAATTCGTGCTTGATGTATTCCGTAATGAGTTAAAACATGAGTGCCTTTTCTCTTTCCATTTTTCACTATTTTCGCATTTTCTGGGTTTCTGCCTATAATCCTCCTAGCGGCGATGAAGGCCCACCAGGCGACACAAGCTGAATGGGTTAGTTTCTGCGATTTTTTATGGATTCTGTAATAATTTGGGTTCCTGTGAAGTTCTCTATTATTGTTGAATGTATATTGCAATATGATTACTGATAATTTTTACTGTTAATGATACATTAATGATCGAATGTGTGCATGAACATGAAGGGGTTCATGTGAGGGCTTGGGGGATGAATTTGATACATGAGGGGCAAAGTTCAAGTGTGGTGATTTGCCAATGGCATGATTTATTGATGTGTATGCATGCCAAAAAACGTGATTTGATGTGGTTTTATGCAATTTGGATAACTAGATTGCGTCTTTGGGAAAATTCGGGTTTCTCACAAGTGCACAAAAATCTAGGTTTTTCCCAAAATCTAAAGCACCGTCTAGCGGTACTTAACTTACCGCCAAGTGACAACCCAGTGCACAACTGCACTTTGAGTTGGGTTGTGATGGTTGTGGGCTAGGGATTCTGTTGGGCCATTTGGTTTATGAATATGGACTAGTGATACATTGGATATAATGCTATAGTGGCGAGTAATGCATGAAATAATCTTAAGGTTGATTTGTGGTTAGAAGAATTGTAATACAAAAATAGTGTAGATGAGGTTTAGCTAAATTATGACTTTGCATAAGTTCTCTGTAGAACATGACTTCTGACTTGGAGTTCCTCTTTTGAGTTGCCTAATTTGAGAGTAAGGTGAAATTATATGGCTAAGTGTTGATGTTAATGTTAGGGTTGCATGAGGGTTTGGTTGGAAGGGGTGGTTGTAGCTACTAATTGCGTTAAGCCTTGGATTTTGATTGAGATTATGTACTATTGGTTGTTGTCTTAGCGTCACTATGATTAGGATTAACTTATGGTCGAATTCAAATGTGGGCATGGTTCAAAATGGTGAATGTGTGAGTGCTTATTCATGATTATACATAGGATTTGTGAGGTGTAATATGAACCATGTTGAATTGTGTGATTACCCAATTTGGTGTTTTAATGTGGATTGGTAATGATTAGAGAGTGTTAGAATCTGATGTGAAGTGGTTAAACTAGTAAAATCATGTTATTGGTGTAGCTCCTAGCAGTGAATCGTGGTGCCCAGCGGCATTGTGAAACCTCCATGCTATTTGTAGCACAACATCGCCTGGCGGTGCTTAGGCCATGCCAGGGGATGCTCAAAGGGAAGGTCGCTATTTTTTTGTGTGTTGCGTGTTTCGTGACGATGGTCTTTGGTTTCAGATATGCTTGGATAAATTATGAGCGGGGAGGTTCATAATGGAGTTGGAAACGCATGATGGATACGGATGTGGAGGTTCGTATGTTTCGTGCTCACACTTAAGGCTGTTATGAGCAGAGAGGTTCATAACAGGTGGTGTTCACACATGTTAGACTATGAGCGATGAGGTTCGTTGATTTAGACTACGAGTAGGGAGGTTCGTAGAGTTTGACCACGAGCAGGCAGGTTCATGGAAGCATAGGGAATCCCTAAGACTATGAGTGAGAATGTGTATATAGGTTATGAGACTAGGGTGACATGGTATAATGTTTTTTTAAATGAGAAAAATGGTTAAGTTGATTTGGGTGAGTTGTATTTATCATTATTTATGTGATTCTAGGTAAGGATGACAATGCATAAGGACATAGAGAGGGATAAATATTGGACTTTATTTAAGGAACTTGTTTTGAATAAACTTTGTAATTTTCTTTTAAGTTGTTTTCTTGGATTTCAAGTTTGCAATAAGTTGTTATGAATTATTTTTTTACCACCGTTGAGGATTTTAAATTTCCCACGTTTTTTGGAACAACATTATTGTTTGAATTTTATTTTATTTTAAATTATAATTTCTTTTAGTAAGTAACATCCGCCTAGGATGTTACACCATCAACTCATCATCGTAAAACAAATATCAATGAGGAAGTTATCATGTCTATCAAAGAAGAAAAGAGAGAGCAAATGAGATGGGAGATTAAGATGGAGATAAAGAAGGAGTACTTTGATATGAGGGCACAATTGTTAGCACACATGAGAGCGAAGTTAGTTGCTCCCTCAGCTCAACCTTGTAATCCCCCTTAATAGCCTTCTGTTATTTGTATATGCATAAAGGGGGGTTGTGATGTTCCCCCTGAAGAGGCTTCTTCCACTGTTGAGGCAAACATATGAGTTATTCATTGATGATTCCTTACAGTGCTTGGTGGCTTTATGTAATTTATCTAATTATATTGTTTTTCTTGTATTTTTTTAGCCTAATTATATTGTGTGATTTATTTTACAAATATTATTTGGCTAACTTAGGTAAAATGTGTACATTGGCATCAATCATACACCATGAAACCATTGTGAATGATATAATAAGGGTGGTGGTTGTAGACGTTCGAGATGCTACTGGTCGAGTCCCTGCGCCCACTAAAGAGGTTAAGATAGTGGTGTAGGCCCCTAGATATTTTATCCTTTGTCTAGTTAGATTAGCAAATTTATGATATTATATGAATTTAACTTGTAGTGCTCACGTCAACTGAGGAGTTATGAGTGTGGATATTATACCATGAGGCACATGCATAAATTTATATCTGCAAACATTATTGACTCATGGATATGGTAATATGTATAATTTATATATCACATCTTAAGTATTTATCACTAAAAGATTGTTAACTCAAATTGTTCATAATGTAGATTTTCAATGATGCATCTCTAATTGAGCAAGGAGTTTTGAAGGAAGTTTTTGTGCAATGGACTTTGTAACACCCCAATTTTGGGATGTCACGAAAAGTTAGAAAATTATAGCGTTTAGGGGAAAAGGATTATCATTGAAAATGTACTAATAAAAAAACTTTTAATTTGATTTAAATTACATAGTTCTAAAAAATTAAAATAACAATTGCAAACAAAAGAAAATTACATATATTTTAGTATCTGATTTAAAACAACTAAATAAATTATAAAAACTCTCAAGTTCATCCCAGCCTCTCGTCAATTTACTCCATGCCAAAATTATCTGCCATATCATCTACTCCCGTATAACACACACATTATACATCTTGTGTGTTTAGATTTTTGTGAGTCAAAAATCTTGTGAGTTTTGTTGTTCAAAAGTGTAATCTTGGTGTGTGATTTGTAAAACTTTTGAATATAGTGAAAACTAGGCTCAAGTTGTCCTAGTAAACTGGATGTAGCTCTGTGATTGAGTGAACCAGTATAAAAATAGGTGTGCATTTCTCTTTTCCTCATCCCACTCTCTTTGAAACTCTTTAAAAACTCAAGAAAACCAAGCAATTTGATCTTTGGTATGATTTATTGCATTCTTGTGTAATTTGAGGTTATATACTTGTTAAAAACATTGATTGAAACAAGTCTTGTATGTAAAAGATTGTTGTTTGAGTTGAATTTGCGAATTCTACATTCTGCATAATTCTCTAGTTTTTTAGTCGACTGATTTGTCTTTTTAATCGATTGTTTTATAGCTTCAAGAACAAATTAGTCTGCTGTTTTATATTTTAATCGATTGAAAGTGTACTTGTCTGCTGTATTTACATCCAAACTTTCCAATCTATTAGATTCAATTGAAAAGAGGTTTAAGCTTTCGAAAAAGTTTTATAAAGCCAATTCAACCCCCACCACCTTCTTGGCTAAAATCACCATTTTGAAACTAACAATTGGTATCTAGAGCAAGGTTCTTGAAAGGTATTCAAGTTTGATAAAAAAATCTTTTGAAATGGTTGAAAGTAAGGTGCCTCTATTCATGGACCACCTCTGTTTTGTGGCCTAAACTATCAATTTTAGAAAATAAGGATGCAAATTTTCATTGAATCTATAAATAAAGGAATTTGGGATGCAATAGTTAATGGACCATATACTCCTAAATGTATTGATGAAAATAAGCAGGTGGACAAGCCATGAAGTGAATGGACTGATGAAGAAAGGAGAAGAGCTCAATATGATTGAAATGCCAAGAAAATCATCACTTCATCTTTGAGTATGGATGAATTTTTTAGGGTCTCCCAATGCAAGAATGCAAAGGAAATGTGGGATGTTCTAGAGGTTACACATGAGGGGAGGAATGAAGTGAAAAGAGCAAGGAAGCATGCCTTGATTCAAGAGTATGAGCTTTTCAAGATGCAAAAAGGAGAGTCCATAACTGAAGTGCAAAAGAGGTTCACTCAGATAGTCAACCATCTCATGGGTCTAGGCAAAGAATTTAACAAAGAGGAGCTAAACATCAAAGTGCTTAAGTGTCTTGATAAAAATTGGCAACCAAAGGTGACTGCCATATCTGAATCCAAGGATTTATCCATCATCACAACAACTGCATTGTTTGGCAAGCTAAGAGAGCATGAGATTGAGATGCAAAGGCTAAGTGAGCTTGAATCCAGTGAGAAAAAGGTAAAATCCATAGCCTTGAAGGCTAGCTCTAAGAAGAGTGATGAAACCGAGGAAGAGGCTACTGAATCAAGTGACAATGAGAACTTGAATCTACAAGTCAAGAGGTTTGGGAAGTATCTCAAGAGGAAATGCAACAAAGGTAATCAAAGAAGGTACATTTCTAAACAAAATGATTCAAGTAATTCCTCTAAATTCTCATGTTATAATTGTGGAAAGCAAGGACATATTAAGATTGAATGTCCTAATGTTAACAAAGAAGGAGAAGGTTGATGATAGGAAAAAGGAGAAAAAGGGCAAGGAAAGACGTGCCTACATAGGTTGGGAGGACAATGATGATTCAACAAGCACTTCATCTCAAGAAGGAAGTGAGGAAGCAAACCTAAGCCTCATGGCCGGATATGAATCATCCTCATCAAGCCAAGTAAGTTCCTTGTCATCTAAGGATAAAAATGACTATTACCAATTGTTGCATGAATTTGAAGAGTTGCATAGTGAGGCAAACAAAATTGTTGTCATGAAGAATCGTTTAAAAGGATTAAACAGCTGGCTAGAAAATAAAGTTAGCGAACTAGAATTAGAAACAATCGACTTAAAAATTGATTTTGAACATTTGGAAATGATTTACAGTAATTCAGTCGATTGTTATGAAAAATAGTTGGCTATAAAACCTTGTGAAAACTGCACTACTTTGAAAAATCAAGTGAAATATCTTTTGAAAACATGTGCAAAGTTCAAAAAAGGAAAAGCAAACCTGGAAGCTGTTCTTGGCTCTCAAATTGAGTTTTCGGAAAGGTTGGACTTGGTTATACACCTATCCATGAAAAGAAATCCAAGAAGTTCTCTAGTTTCTTTTCCAAGAGTGAGCCAAATGATATGCCCTTCATTTCTTGCAACTACTGTGTGAAGAAAGGTCATGTTCTTAAGAATTGCTATGCTAGAAAGTATGATGTACCTAAGGGATTTATGAAATGGATCCCAAAAAGATCTAGAAAGGCATAACCATGTTGGACCCAAACTATCAAAGGGTACCATGTAATACTATGTTGTTTTGCTGGTCATAAAACAGGAAAAGAAAGATCTATGGTACCTAGATAGTGGCTGCTCAAGGCATATGATAGGAGATAAGACCAAATTTGCAAAGTTGGAATTGAGGGAAAAATGATTTGTAACCTATGGAGACAACAATAAAGGAAGAATCCTTGGAAATGGAGTCATAGGCAATGAATCTTCTTTCAACATCAAGAATGTGCTGTTGGTAGAAGGGCTGAAACCTAATTTGATAAGTATAAGTCAATTATGTGACAAAGGATTTAAAGTCATGTTTGAACCAAATAATTGCTTTATATATATGATGCATATGGTAGTATTGTTTTGATAGGAAAAAGAGTCTATATCAACTTGATCTACATCATGCATCATTCAACATCTATTGTTTGCTTACAAAAGAGGATGACACTTGGTTATGGCATAGGAGACTTTGTCACATACACATGCAACATTTTAATCGGCTAAATAGAAAACAGTTGGTTGAAGGACTACCAAAACTCAAGTTTGAGAAGGATAGAGTGTGTGAAGCATGTCAAAAAGGAAAATAGACCAAGGTCTCTTTGAAACCCCAAAATGTTGTTTCAACTGAATGACCTTTAGAGATGCTTCACATGGATCTATTTGGTCCATCTCGAACCATGAGCCTTGGTGGCAATCTTTATGCATTAGTCATAGTTGATGACTTCTCTAGGTACACATGGACTTTGTTCTTAGTTGCCAAAAAGGACACTTTTCATGCTTTTAAAAGGCTTGCCAAGATGATAGAAAATGAAAAGAGTTCCAATATAATGTCTATTAGAAGTGATCATGGTGGGGAATTTCAAAATGAAAAGTTTGAACACTTTTGTGAAAAGCATGGCATTAAGCATAATTTTTCTGCACCAGGAACCCCACAACAAAATGGTGTTGTTGAAAGGAAAAATAGTTCACTTGAGGAACTAGCTAGAACTATGTTAAATGAGAATTCACTACCAAAGTATTTTTGGGCTGATGCAGTCAACATTGCTTGCTATGTTTTAAATAGAGTGTTAATTAAGCCAATTTTGAAGAAAACACCCTATGAACTTTTCAAAGGGAGGAGGCCTGTTTTAAGTCACCTAAAAGTATTTGGATGTAAGTGTTTCATCTTAAACAATGGCAAAGAAAGTCTTGGCAAATTTGATTCAAAAGCGGATGAAGGTGTTTTTCTAGGCTATGCTATACAAAGTCATGCATATAGAGTCTATAATAAGAGATTGATGACTGTTGAAGAGTCTATGCATTTTGTATTTGTTGAAACTAACCCAAAATTGCAAGATCATGTGCCTAAGATTGCAGATGAAGAATATTTAGTGCAGGAAAAGCAAACTGCTGCAGAATTGGAATCTGCTGTAGGAAATCAGTCGGCTGAAAAGGAAATTCAGTTGATTGAAAAAGCTGTAGACAACAACTTACACAAGGAGTGGATTGAACCCATGGGATTATCAAAGGACAACATAATTGGTGACATAGAATAGGGAGTATCCACTAGACGCAAGCTTGCATTCTTTCAACATGTTGCATTTGTTTCTCAAATTGAACATAAGAATGTGAATGATGCATTATGTGATAGTAATTGGCTTGTTGCTATGCAAGATGAACTTAATCAATTCACTAGAAATGATATGTGGTCTCGTGTTCCTAAAACTGATGCAATGAATGTGATTGGAACAAAATGGGTGTTTAGGAATAAAATGGATGAAAATGGTAATATTGTTAGGAATAAGGCTAGACTAGTTGCTAAGGGTTATAATCAAGAGAAAGGTATTGATTTTGATGAAACATATGCACTTGTAGCTAGGCTAGAAGTTGTGAGGTTATTGTTAGCATATGCATGCATGTGTAATTTCAAACTTTCTCAAATGGATGTGAAAAGTACATTCTTGAATGGTTTCTTAAATGAAGAAGTGTATGTATCACAACCTCCTAGCTTTGGAGATCACATCTATCCTAATCATGTTTTCAAACTGAAAAAGACTTTATATGGTTTGAAACAAGCACCACGATAGTGGTATGAGAGGTTAAGTAATTTTCTTTTATCTAAAGGATATGCTAGAGGTGTTGTTGATAAAACACTTTTCATTAGAAAGCATGCAAGTGATGTAATACTTGTTCAAGTATATGTAGATGATATAATCTTTGGATCAAATAATAACTCCATGTGTGAAGAGTTTGTTGCAACTATGTAGGGAGAATTTGAGATTTCTATGATGGGTGAGCCAACCTACTTCCTAGGGCTGCAAGTGAAGCAACTCAAGCATAGGACATTTTGAAGCCAGTCAAAATACTATTTTGACCTACTGAAAAATTTCAAAATGGAGGATTGCAAAGAGACTGCCACTCCAATTGCTACAAACTGCCTTATGGATACAGATGAAGCTAGAAACCAAGTTGATTCAAAACAATATAGAGGGTTAATTGGTTCCTTACTATATCTAAACGCTAGTAGGCCGGATATACAATTTGGTGTTTGCTTGCTAGGTTTCAATCCAATCCAAAGGAATCACACTTCAAAGCTGCAAAATGGATTCTCAAGTATCTGAAAGGAACAACTAATGTTGGATTATGGTATCCTAATGAATCTAACATTGTTCTTAGTGGTTTTTCAGATTTTGACTATGCAAGATGCAAATTGGATAGGAAAAGCACAAGTGGTACAACACATATATTTGATTTAAATTGGTCTGGTGTTAATTTTGTGTAATCTAAAATTTTTAGGCAGCTAAAACTGCAAATTTAACACATAGATTTCACTTAAAACTGCCACTGCACCAAAAATCAGTTTTCTGGTACAGTTTTAGTCGACTAACTCTATATTTTTATGTGTTAAAATCACTTATCCTGATGTGGATTCACTTGAAAGTATTTTAATTGATTGACCCAGTCAAAGTATGCATCACATGACTGTTTTTGGATTGTAGCAGTAGTATATAACAATTATTACATAAGCTAAAATCAACTTTTCAGATTGTATTTACCATAAAATGCTTAAATTACATGATTTCCAATGAGCATGCATTAGATGTGAACTGTTTGTGAGTGGATTGTTCATAAAACGTATGGGAAACATATCACTATATCTCTAATACAAATTCCCTCATATTTAATTGGCTGTGATTTCCTGTACTGTATTGAAACCAAAAAATCTGCACAATTTAATTGACTTATTCTTAAAATCAACATGTTGATTCTATAAATACTTGGATAAGCATCATGCATTGGCTTTCTCATTTGCTAGTAAGAGCCAAACCTACATTTCACCCTGCCTGAAGATCACGAACAACCCTCTCAGATGATGAAAGCTCCACCCCACCTACTCCATCCTCTCCAAATGCCATGAATCAAGGAAGGCTTGAGGTATGGTTTGAAGGCCACGAAGAAAGAATTCAAACCTTCTTAATTGAGATCAATAGGAAGCAAATCATCCTTCCTAAGGTGATTCACATGTCATGGCTAATGGTAGAAAACTTTGGCAAGATTGAGCAACATCTCAAAGCTTAAAAATTGAAGACTTTCCTTAAGCTTTCGGGCAAGGTGTATCCAGATTTGGTGAAGGTGTTCTATGCCAACCTCAAATTCAACAATGGCATTCTCAAAACAAGTGTCAAAGGTGTGAAGATGGAAATCACTAGGCAAACATGGAAGGATGTGGCTGGCCTAAGGCAAAGAGGTGTGCAAGTCCGCAAAGGTGAAACTAGTGCAGTGAATGAATTCAACAAAGTGCAATACTGCAACCAATGTGTGCGAAATCAAGGTGGGCAAACTAGATATTTCCATGTGGGAAGCCTTCGTATGGAGGAAAGGTTGCTAACTATAGTGGTGACCAAAATCATCATGCTTAGGGAAATAATCATGCAACCTTGAATGAAGGAGACCTTAAGGTGATGTATTGCATTCAAAATGGTGTGACGGTGGACTGGACATACACCATCTGTGACCACATGATGAAGGCAAAGAGGCTCACGAATTTCAAGCTTCCATATGCGGTGCTCATCTCCAAGTTCATTGACCATGTTGGTGTGGATATGGAAGGAGAGCTTGAAGAGTCTACTGGACTTCTAAATTATGTTTCAACATTGAATATGCATAAGATGGGATTCACCAAGATTGGCAATACTTAGCTGGTTGAAGGAGATCAAGGTGCTAATATTGAAGTTGGAGCAAATGACCATGAAGTGAGAACTAGTGGAGGAAACCAGGAGGAAGATGAACCACAACAAATGGCAATTGCACTGTATAACCCTCATGATAATACTGGACCTACATACTCCCAATTTGAGAGAATGGTTCTCAATCAGCTTCAAGACCTCAACATGGCACAAAATGCACATCATGCTTATTGCACAACAAGGTTCCAAGACTTGGATGACCAGCTGCATAATGTTCATGACCTTCTCTCTAATGTCTACAACAGAGACAACCTTAGGAATGAGTGAAGGGGATGGCTCATAGGTCATGCATTGCATTTTCGTGCTGCATTTTGTCTGTCTGTCTGTTTCAGTTTTATAATCGGTTATTTTTCTCATTTCAATCGACTGATTATATCAGTTTTAGCTTCATGATGTATCTTTCATTTTTGTTTTCATTCTGGTGTGTTTGTATTCGTATCAGTTGCTCTAATACACCCCTATGTTAATGCTTTAATGAAAATTTTCATCTTTCCAAAATGATCTATGCATTTACTTTCATTTGATATATCCAAAGGGGGAGAAAAATGAGTTAAAATGTGTAAAATTGTGTAAAAATTGGAAAACCTGAAATAAATCTATTGGAATCATATAATACTACAAACTTAATCCAAAATCTGAAGTTAAATCATATTATTAGTGATAGGGAGAGATATGCATATGTGATATGTATGTATGCTTGTGCACTTTTTCTTGGTTGTATGTTTGGAATATTGGTATCTTGCATGCAAAAGCTTTTTTAGGTTTCTCTATGGATCTTAGCTCATCAATTCAACTCGAGGATGTTGGATTCATCAATTCAGAGGGAGATTGTTGGCACAAGCAAGCTTGAAGCAAAGAATTGATAAAGCCATGTGCATGAAGATCTTAGGTGTTTGATGAAGGTTGATGAAGATCCACTTGAAGATTAAGTTTTAGTGTGTTAAATATGTAAATAACATGTTAAATGTAATGTGTTAGGGTTATATCATGTTGGTAGGCTATATGACATAGGTTAAATGTCTTGTGTGCCTTAGTGTGTCTCTTTTAATCTGTTAAAATGAGTTTTAACAAGTTAAAAGGCTTGATGTATATAGTTTCTGGTATGAATGCATTCAGTTAGTTGAATTATTTTTCAATCGACTGATTTCACTTAAGTCAGGTGAAATCAGCTGATTGTACGAAAAATTCAATGGACTGTTTTCACTTAAACTAAACTATATAAGCTGTGTTTTCGCGAGCAGAGATGCGAATATGAGTTTTTGAGCATGAAACTTTGTTATTCATCTCTGGAAAACTCTCTCTGCAATACACAACTACAACTCGTTTTTGAAGATCTTGGTTGATCTTGGAGGCATTTTGGCTTGTGAGTAGCTTGAAGAACACATGTATGGTTGGCTAGGGACAACCACCATCAAGTTTGGATGTTCTTGTGCCTTTGGTTGGTTTACTTGATGTGATTTCAGGTCTGTAAGTGTGATTCTTGCAGGGTGTGTGTCTAGATTTTTGTGTGAGTCAAAAATCTTGTGAGTTTTGTTGTTCAAAAGTGTAATATTGGTGTGTGATTTGTAAAACTTTTGAATATAGTGGACACCAGGCTCAGGTTGTCCTAGTAAACTGGATTTAGATCTATGATTGAGTGAACCAGTATAAAAATAGCTGTGCATTTCTCTTTCCGTCATCTCACTCTCTTTGAAACTCTTTAAAAACTCAAGAAAACTAAGCAATTTGATCTTTGGTGTGATTTAATGCGTTCTTGTGTAATCTGAGGTTATATACTTGTTAAAAACATTGATCGGAACAAGTCTTGTATGTAAAAGATTGTTGTTTGAGTTGAATTTGTGAATTCTGCATTCTGCATAATTCTCCAGTATTTTAGCCGAATGATTTGTCTTTTTAATCGACTGTTTTATAGCTTCAAGAACAAATTAGTCTGCTGTTTTATATTTTAATCGACTGAAAGTGTACTGGTCTGCTGCATTTACATCCAAACTTTCCAGTCCATTAGATTCAATTGAAAAGAGGTTTAAGCTTTCGAAAAAGTTTTATAAAGCCAATTCAACCCCCCCTTCTTGGCTAAAATCACCATTTCAAAACTAATAAATTCCATCAAGATTCTTTAAGCAAGGTAAAACACTCCTCAACATGCAACACATGAGAATTTCATATTGCCAACAAAGTACTCACTACCACATCATGCATAGGAAAAAAAGTTCCATAACATCTAAACCCATCAACTTATCAAACAATACATTCATACAACGAACCCAACGAGTGGTTTCCAAACCAAAAGAAGTAACAAACAACTAAAGTACCAAGCCACCATTTTACTTGTATAACCATGCAACTAGAATATTACATATAACCAAGCAAAAGGCATACCATTGACATTGCAACTATGGCTAGATAACTCGCGTTCAACAAAATAATCATCACATTATATAAGCCAAAAAATAAAGCCAAACAACACTTTCATCTCATCAATGGTCACCAACACATTAAAATATAAGACAATTAATAAAACCAAACAAAAAGTATGAAAAGCTAGTGAAACCAAATGGAATTATATCCAAGAAAGAGGACTTAGCTATTGACCCCAAAGTGGTTGCACCTTAACGTAAAGCGAAAAAGAAGAGAAACCCAAAAACTTAAGGAAGTGAAACACACTATTATGTGAGCCCCTCATGTACTACTGACGAAAACACTTGAAGATATTGAAGACAATATAGTTTATGTTTAAAGATTCTTATTGTAATAGACTTAAATTTTTTCTAGTTAAGTGCTTTTTCTAGTTAGGTGCAAAATTATTAGAACAACAGCCAGCTCGCAACTCCTCTGAGAGAAACTCATTTTTTCGCAAAAATCAGTATGGTAATCGATTACCAACTTATAATAATCGATTACCAACTCAAAAAAATTCTATTTTTCAAAACTCACTTAAGATAATTGATTATCACGAATGGTAATCGATTATCACTGGCAGTTATAACTTGGCTCTTGAAAAACGACTTGAAATAATCGATTACCATTTCTGGTAATCGATTACCACTGGCAGTTATAAAAATATTTGTTCAAATTTGTACATGAGATAATTGATTACCAATTTGGGTGATCGATTATCCTTGGCAGTTTTAGCTAAACTCTTCATTTCTAACCCAGCCTGCGAAAACCTCTTTAAATAGAACTCAGTTTCCAAACTTACAACTACCTTTTTAAGATTCAGAGTTCTTGTGCTGTGACTGCAAAGTGTTGCTCTGTGAGATTCTTAAAATATAGCTTTGAAAAGCCTAGTGTGAGTGAGTGATAACTTTTTCTAAGTGATTTCTTAGAAGATTGAGTGTTGCGCTGTTGCTAGGAAAACTGGTAATCCTCTGTGTGATTCAGGGGGAGCTTTTTTGTTCATCTCTTGTGGTTCAAGAGAGGTGTTTTCTAATCCTTACTCTTTTATAATCTATTGTAATCTGATTATTATAGTGATTGAGTTAATCTCTTTGTTTAAGAGATTAACAACTAGACGTAGGGTCTTTTGATCTGAACTAGTATAAATATCAGTGTGCATCTTCCTCCCTTAACCTTTTTATTTATCTGCACTTGCATTTAAAGTAACTGTGATTTTAAGTTAATCATTTAAATTTTGAGAAAAATTTTAAAACCTGTTAAGACTTATAAAAATGGAATTCACCCCCTTATTGGTTTTTGACCAAAGATTAAATATTCCGCTGCGCGATACCAACAATAAATATAAGAACTCCCGAGTTCATCCCAGCCTCTCACCAATCTACTCCTTGTCGAAAACATCTACATTATCATCGGCTCCCGTATAACACACACGTTATATGATCGTTGCACATAAAACAAACACACTAACAACAAATAGGGGTAAGCTAATCATAAACAATGATATATAAAAGAATTTCGTAAATGAAACATGACAAATAATACTCAACATCTCATTCAAGTAACACTTAAGCATTATGATCATAATCAAACTTTATTTTGAACACACAACCCCCAAAGTCCAAACAACCACATCAAACCAACAAACCATCGCATTCATTTAAAATCTTTAAACATAGTGATCATAATCAAGCTTTGGTTTTCTGCGGCCTTTACCCTACAACAACATCTAGTTTCCTAGAAATAGATGGTTTGATGTGTCCCATTATTGTAGTCAGACTGTCTCCCTTATTCCTTAAGGAATTATGAGTAAAAACGTCGATGCATCGTACACCAGGCACTATACTTGCAACAAGCAGAAATAAGGTGAAACATCTTTCCCCTCTCCATTACTTCACACAGGCGAGAGAGTACAACACTCAAACCAATCCCCTATCACTACTTCACATAGGCGAAAGAGTCATAACTGGGTCTCTAAGTACGAAAAACCTCATACAACACTTAACTCCAACAAGAGTCTTTAAACAAGGCAAAACACTCCCAATATGCAACACATGAAGATTACATATTGTCAACCAAATACACACACTACATCATGCATGGAAAATAAAGTTCCATAACATAAACCCATGAATTTATCAAATAATACATTCATACAATGAACTCAACGAGTGACACTCATTAAACACCAACATAACATCACACGCAAGTAACTATCCTCAAACCACCACTTAAACTCCATACCATGCAACCCATGAAAATTCCAGAAGGACCACCAATCACATACATGAAATATATCATAAACAAACTGAATCAACATATATCAATGGTACCAAAAATCATGGTACTCACACACCATTCATACAAAACATTAAAACATAAACACTTGCATGTATTGCACCACACATAACCGTAGATAAACATAACTACATTTGTTCCTAAGAAAAGAATAACGAAAAATAATCCCCACGAACACATTCTTAAAATCAATCCATACTATAATTGCAAACCTAAAAGAAAGAATAAATGTTATACCTATGGAGAAGAAAAGTAACGTGACTATGCCCCCACGTTAGAAGAACCTAGGTGGCCATTAAATGGCAACGATGGCTTCCAGGACCTCACGTATTCTACCTCTGCGTAGGCTATCCACCATCGTGAACATCTCTCTTCCATCAACTAAAAAGGTACTACATATTAAGAGAGAGAAATCCAAGCTTTTATATATGGTAGAAAGGAAACGTGAATTGAACTTGGTTTACGTGAACTGAACTTGGTTTACGTGAACTAAATCATATACTACACCTGAAACTAATTGTGAAAACCCATGGAGAAGAGTTGAATGTTTAAGCAACAAGTGGGATCCATGGCTAGGAAAAAAATGAAGCAACTTTGCACTATGAAATTGCACGCAAACATAAGATGAAAGAAAACTAAACATAAGTGTGGGTCTGCATCCCAAAGTCAAGGAAAAAGAATTTTCATGTGGGTCCTACCAATCATCTAAAATGAGATATAATGTGTTAAAAGATAAAAGTTACGTGACCAAACCTTTACGTGAAAGTGTAAGCAAGTAAGAAAGAGAAAAGTAACATCTATGTGTGGTGGTTATAAAGAAAGAAAGAGAAAGAAAGCAAATTAAATGTGCATGTGACTAATGCATTTACGTAAAGCTGCACCACTCCTTACACTCTCTCATACTGCACCACTCCTTACACTTCCTCATGCTTTCGTTTTACCCTTACATTATACACTACCTTAAATTACACCACCAAACCAATGTAAGTTCTGCACCATGAAAGATATAATATGCATGTTTTGGACTTTAAAACAAAACCACAAACCTTAAGCTAGATTGTCTATGCACACATATGCAATCAACACCTAAAAACATAACTACTGGAACTAAACTTGAAATCGTATAAAGTAGTATAAAAGTGATGAAAGTTACTACAACTCAGTGTAAGTGTAAAGAAGACCTGTGTGAGACCTAAATACCACTTTTCACAACCATAATGTGACCCTCATGCACGTATAAAGTGAATAAATCAACGACTATGCTTATAAATATCTCCCATAAAGCACCCAAACATGAGCCATGATTCATGCGCACATGAAGAAACGACTCTACTGATGTTGATTCAAAACGACTCCATGGATCATGAGATAAAATTTTCGAAAGAGACAAATATGGGAGAGAATAAAGAAACGAAACTCGCCCTAAGAGAACCCACTGCCCCAAAATATTTTAAATCACGAAAACTAAACATTACACCAAGTACTGCACCATGTGAATAAAAAGAAAAGAAAGAGATAAAATAACTAAATGAATGAAGAGAGATAAAGTGTTTTCAATGTTATGCTTCACATCATTTACTAGTTTTCCTTTAAATTTCAACACCATTTTCTTGCTTCTATAGTGTTTCTTGTCATTTTTATTCAGTGATTCTTCTTTATTTTACATTTCCAGCATTCAAGTTGTGTTCTAAGTCTTGTTAATGTTTTCTTTTACATGTTTCTTCAATTTTCCACCGTTTACAATCAATTTATGTACTTGCTTGAGCGAAACCGTGCCAAACTCCACTCAAAACGCAATGAAGCTTCATGCTATGCGTGTGGATGTTTGAGTTAGCTTTCCTCACTGTTTTAATGCCATTTCACCGATTGGTTTGTGCCTTAGAGTGTCCTAGATGTTCATCTTCATCTATGCTTGATTCTAGATGATAATCAAGCTCCAAATCAAATTGATTTGTCCATTGAACATCTTCCACTTTCACTTTGCACACCTTCTGTTTGAGAAGTGTCACGAGTGACTCCGTGCACCAAATTGTACTTTGATTGTTGCTTCGAAAAGCTAAGTCATATACGAAAATTCTCCAACAAGAATCATTCAATTATGTTGAGAATTGAATTTTAGCCAAATTTTCGAAGTAGAAGCAACTTTCTACGTTTTTCACTGCAAATCTGCTGCTGTTTTCACTTGTGTCCTGACGCACACTTTTCTTGTTTGATGTAACTGGAACGTTTCATAGCACCGAATCACTTTCTGATTTTTGCTTAATTTTCTTAACATCTGGAAGAAAAAATAGCAAAAAGAATCATTCAAATATGTCCAGTACAAAAAATATGATAAATCTTCAAAGTTAAGGCATCTGTCAGCGTTTTCGGGTGCTGTGTTTTTGGGAAAATCACTGTTTAGTGCATTTTTGGTGTGTTTGCTTCAACATTTCAGTGCTCTTGCTCTATACATTTGCTTGTTTATGTGTGTATTCCATATTGCCATAAATTGCTTTCAATTGGAGTGGATTAGTTCCCTCGTATTAGCACACATGCAATGAATACCATAAGCATTTTATGAGCATTGCAGTTTCTATTTTTAGTTTTTAATTCATTCTAGGTTTCCTTTTGATGTGCTTTCCTTTCTTTCATGCTTTAATTTCTTGATTGTCCTTTTTGCATATTCAATTCAGTCTTGTCAACTCATAGTCAATGTGGTTTAGCCTTCTTAATTATCTTTTCTTGTGTTACACATTTCAATTGGCAAGTAATGTTGGCTTCCATCCTCAAGGTTGTGAATTAAGTGATTTTTATTTTCGAATTGGTTGCTAGTATACGGTAGCATTTTAGGCGGTGGTTGAGAAGTAAAACTCTAGAAAGTGTGCTTGTTTTTCTTCCTCTCACCTTCACCAATTTTTGAAAAGTTTTGAGCCTTCAATTTCTTGCTTGAGTGAGAGCTAACCAATGCTTTTGGCATAGTTTGTTTGCTGTTTTTGTTCATTATTTTGGCCAGGTTTTGTTGCTGTTTGGTGTTGCATTTTGCGTTCACAAAGGGTCCAAATATTCCTCCAATTGGTGTATACTTCAAAGCCATCAACTAAGGCCTCATTTGGCACTACAAGTGCTCTCGGGAGTGCATCAATTTTGTTGTCCAGAATTGTGGGGTTTAAGTTGGCCTCGGGAGTAGCTTCAAACAACAATTTCAAGAATTTTTGTTGGCAATTGTGGCTTGTAATTGTTGCATCTTTTTAGTTTATTAGTTTTTCTACAGTTTGGTCGCTTATTTTGGTCAATTTGGAGCATGCTTTGTGCCTCTTTTTCTACCCAAAATTCACTAAAAGTTTGGTGCTCTCGGGTTGCTCCTCTTTGCCTAATTTTTGTGTACCAATTTTAATTCTTTTAAACTTGTAATTTTGGCCTACTTAGGTGTCTTGGGGAACCACAAGGTGTTCAATCCCATCTCCTAACTAGAACCTTTGTCTTCCATTAGTAATTCACTTTTAATTGTAAGTGTGTTTAAAGTTCTAAGTGCTTTCTCATCTTACATTAGGCCACATAGCTTATATTCAAGTTTTCATGTTGTTTAATGGCTTAAAATTTTGAGACCAAAGTCTCTACATATTTTGGCTAATTAAGGGTCCGTCTTTAGTGCTTTATAGCTTTCTTTGTTCTTTGTTCTTTGTTGTGAACTAGTGTCTAGTGATTCTCATCATTTAGCACTTAGCCATTGTGTGAAATTTTTTTTCAAACTTGCACAAGTGTGCCTTGGCTAGGATTGGCCTTGGTTATTAAGTGGTATTTTTAGTCTCACCTTGTCTACTTGGAGGTTCACTTGTGTTCTTCAAACTTTTATTCACACTTTTCTAAAGTTCTAGATCGTGTCAATCATGAGGACTAGAAGGGCTACACGTGCAAGGGTGCAAACCCAACAAAATTCACCACCACCCACACAACATAACACTAGTGCAAATGATGAGGGAGATGTTTCCACTCGTGTGCTTCACAATCTTACCAAAGAGGTGAGTGACATCAAGGCTCAAATGGCTGCCATGGAAGCCAATTTGCACTTCATATTTGAGCAATTAAGGAATCCTCCACACACTCACCGTGCTTCTCCTAGATCTTCTCACCCCCATCAAGACATCACCATGATCTTAGTGGCGAGGAGGAGGACTTACAATGCCCCTTTCCAAGGTAATCTCCTCACACTAGGAGACAAAGGCATGTTCCTCCTCACCCCAAAGAAACAAGAATCGACTTGCCTCCCTTTCATGGAAAAGACAATGTTGAGGCATATCTAGATTGGGTGACAAAAGTTGAATAACTGTTTGACAGCCACATGGTTGAGGAAGAGAAACGTGTCTCTCTTGCCTTAAATTGGTAGACAACCCTTGTCATCCAAAAGAGAAAAAAAGGCCTTCTCAAGATTGAATATTGGTTTGATCTCAAAGAGGCCCTCCATGCTCGCCATGTTCCTTCATACTACGAAAGAGAGCTTATGGATAAACTCCAAAGGCTCCAACAAAGAACCATGTCTGTGGAGGAATATAGGAAAAAATGGAGTTGTACATCTTGTAGGCTAGGATAGATGAGGAAAAAGATCTAACTATTGCTAGGTTCTTGAGTGGTTTAAACTACAACATAAGAGATAGAGTTGAGTTGCTCCCATATCAAAATTTAAATGAACTTGTTCAAATGTTCATCAATGTTGAGCAACAACTCTTGAGGAAACCTATTCACAAGGATTCTTCAATCTCTTTTTCAAAATCTGATTTTCAAAAGAAAGATTTTTCTCATGCAAAGGAGACTGTTCATAGACACGCAACAAAAGGTCAAGATAAGGGTGAGACCTCCAAGCGAGGTTGTGAGATCAAGTGTTTTAAATGTTTAGGTAGAGGTCATATGGCATCACAATGTCCTACCAAGCGCACTATTGTGCTAAAGGGCCAAGACCTCTACAACAGTCAAGGGGAGTCTTATGAAGAATCTTTCTCCTCTAGTGACTCCTATAGTGACAAGTCATCTAAGGACAAACTTCATTCATATGCTCAAGAAGGGTCTCTCTTAATGATTAGGAGACTTCTCAATAACCAGCCAACCCTTCCTCTTAATGATCAAAGAGAAAACATTTTTCATACTCGTTGTAACGTTTTGAACAATACTTGTTCTTTGATCATTGATAGTGGCTCTTGTTGCAACTGTTGTAGCACAAGAATGGTTGAGAAGTTGAACTTGACTTTGTTACCCCATCCCAAACCTTACAAATTTCATTGGCTTAATGAAGATGGGATCTCGAAGTCAAGCATCAAGTGTTGGTTAAGTTCTCTATTGGAAAGTACAAAGACAAAGTTTTATGTGATGTAATTCCAATGGAAGCTTGCCATATTCTCTTAGGTAAGCCGTGGCAATTTGACCGTAAAACCACACACCATGGCCATACCAATGAGATCACCCTCCAACATCATTCTAAAACTTTTGTGTTACATCCCCTCACTCCTACTCAAGTTGCTAGTGACCAAGCTCAAATGAGAGCTAGGAGGGAGGAAGAGAGTTCCACCAACTCTAATAAATTATCCAAGGATTCTAAGACAAAAGTAGAGGAAGTCTCTTCTTCTAAGGATGTTCATCATGAAGTGCTTCTCAATCATAAAACTCTTTTACAAACTCTTCATGTAGAACACCATTCCTACCTTTTGCTTTGTCATGATGTCCTTACATGTCTCCAACATCCTTCACTTAAGGATCTACCTCCTTCTGTCCGTGTTCTGCTCCATGAATTTGCGGATCTTTTCCCTAAGGATGGCCCCCAAGGCCTCCCACCTTTTAGAGGAATAGAGCACAAGATTGATTTTGTCCCAGGGGCTAGTCTACCTAATAGACCAGCCTATAGGACAAATCCAATTAAGACTAAAGAGATAGAGACTCAAGTGACCGAGTTGTTAGAGAAAGGATGGGTCCAAAAGAGTCTTAGTCCTTGTGTTGTGCCCGTGTTATTGGTGCCAAAAAGGGATGGCAAATGGCGCATGTGTTGTGATTGTAGGGCCATCAACAACATTACCATTAAGTATAGGCACCCCATCCCTAGACTAGATGATATGTTGGATGAATTGCATGGAGCCAAATTTTTTTCAAAAATAGACCTCAAGAGTGGTTATCACCAAATTCGTATTGCCAAAGGTGATGAGTGGAAAACAGCTTTCAAACCTAAATTTGGTCTATATGAATGGTTAGTCATGCCTTTTGGCCTAACCAATGCTCCTAGCACATTCATGCGACTAATGAATCATGTCCTACGGGATTGTTTGGGGAAGTTTGTGGTTGTTTATTTTGATGACATTTTAATTTATAGCCATAGCTTCAAAGTTCATCTAGGACACCTTAGGGTATTCCTTTCTCTCCTTAGAGACCATAAACTCTATGCCAACATAGACAAGTGCACTTTCTGTGTAAAGAGTGTCATCTTTCTTGGGTTTGTGGTCAATAAAAGTAGGGTTCATGTTGACCCCGAGAAAATCAAAGCCATCCAAGAATGGCCCGTGCCAAAGAATGTTAGGGACATCCGTAGCTTTCATGGGCTAGCTAGCTTCTATAGACGGTTTGTACCCCACTTCTCCACTATTGCCTCACCCCTCAATGAACTCGTCAAGAAAGACACACCTTTTGTGTGGGGTGATAAGCAACAACACGCCTTTGATGAGATCAAGGCTAAACTCACCCAAGCACCAGTTCTAGCTCTTCCAAACTTTGAGAAAACTTTTGAGCTAGAATGTGATGCTTCTGGGGTTGGAGTAGGTGCGGTTTTATTATAAGAAGGCCATCTAATTGCTTACTTCAGTGAAAACCTCAATGGCCCTTCTCGTAATTATCCCACCTACAACAAAGAGTTGTATGCCCTTGTGCAAGCTCTTCATACTTGGGAACACTATCTTGTGTCTAAAGAGTTTATAATTCACACTGATCATCAAACTCTCAAGTATTTGAAAAGCCAACACAAGCTTAACAAGAGGCATGCAAAGTGGGTTGAATTTCTAGAACAATTCCCTTATATAATCAAATACAAGAAAGGAAAATCCAATGTTGTGGCTGATGCACTTTCTAGAAGATATACTCTTTTAGCCAAACTTGGATCTCAAATTCTTGGATTTGACAATATATGTGCATTATATAGTGAAAATCCCTTCTTTGCTCATATTTATTCTAATTGCTTAACTAAGTCCCAAGGTGACTTCTATATCTCAAATGGATATCTTTTCAAAGAAGTCTGCCTATGCATTCCATGTGGTTCTCATTGTAAACTCTTAATCATTGAGATGCATGAGGGGGGACTTATAGGACATTTTGTGGTCGCCAAAACGTTGGCAATGCTTAAAGAGAAATTCTTTTGGCCCCACATGAAATGGGGTATTCAAAAACATTGCGCTAGTTGTTTGACTTGTTTGCATGCTAAGTCTAGCGCAATGCCTGTTGGGATGTATACTCCTTTGCTTGTGGCTTCCACCCCTTCGGAGGATATTAGCATGGACTTTGTCACAGGGCTTCCATTGACTTCTAGGGGTGTTGATTCGATTTTTGTGGTTATGGACCGTTTTTCAAAAATGGCACATTTTATTCCATGCCACAAAATAGATGATGCAAGCCACATTGCAAAGTTGTTCTTTAGAGAATTGGTTTATCTTCATGGATTACCCAAGATAATTGTGTCTGATAGGGATACTAAGTTCTTTAGCCATTTTTGGCGGACCTTGTGGTCTAGGCTTGGAACTAAACTTTCTTTTTCTACTTCCTGTCACCTTCAAACTGATGGGCAAATAGAGGTAGTCAATAGATCCCTCTCCACATTGCTTAGGGCGGTGCTTAAGGGGAACCATAAATCTTAGGATGAGTATCTTCCCCACATTGAGTTTGCATACAATAGAGTGGTCCATAGCACCACCAAACTCTCACCTTTTAAGGTTGTTAATGGCTTTAACCCTCTCACTCCTCTAGACTTGTTACCTCTTCCATCTTCTTTTAACTTTGTTCATAAAGAAGGGGTTCTAAGTCTCAATTTATCAAAGATTTTCATGAGAAGGTTAAGAGTCAAACTCAAGCCCAAATGGAAAAGATTGCAAACTCTAAAAACAAGGGTAAGAGAGTTCGGTCATTCAATAAAGGTGACTTAGTTTGGCTTCATCTAAGGAAGGAAAGATTTGCTCACTTAAGAAAATCCAAACTTAGTCTCCGTGGAGATGGTCCATTCCAAATCATAAAGAAGATCAACAATAATGCGTATTAATTGGATCTTCCAGCTGAATATGGTGTGCATCCTACTTTTAATATCACTGACTTAGTTCCTTTTACAGGTACTATAGCTGATGTGGACGACAACCAAGATTTGAGGGCAAATCCTCTTCAAGGGGGAAGTGATGATGTGACCCCAACAAGCCCAACTGCACCTTCAAGCCTCATTTCAAGGGCAAGCCCACTTAAAGGCCCAATTACAAGATCAATTATGAAGAAGATTCAAAAGGGCCTCCCATTAAACGATCACAAATTTAATGGGTTTTCACATTATTTACATGGGCCAAAAATATCACAAAGACTCGAAGAAGTGCATGAAAATCTAGTAATGTAGATTTAAATTGCGTCATTTTTGGGCTTTGCTTTCAATAATCATAAGACATAAGAAACATGTTGATTGAGAGACACACATTGGGCTCGGCCCAATTTTTTCCTATGCTTGATGCAAGGAAGGACAACTCATGGATTCATCATACCTTCATCCAAGGGCTAGGAGACTTGGCTTTCTTTTCAAGCTAGCATCAAAGGTCAAGATGCTTTCCATGTTTTGTTCATATAAACATCATTTCTATAAAATCAGCACATCAATCATTGGTAGAACTCATGCTTATTTATCACCAACCCCAACAGGAACCCTAATTCCCAAATTCTTTCAAGAATTCATGCAATTTCCACCAAATAATAATTGTAAATAATGATTCATCATTGCCAATAGTATACTTACAATAAAACCAAATTTAAACACCACAACACCACTGACAAACCAACCAAAATAAGGAAACTGGGAAACGCAATATACGTCGCCTGGCAGGTCACCCTCAGCCGCCATGCGGTTCATAGGGAAACCTAGAAAACTGGGTTAAATCACATGTGTCGCCTGGCGACAGTTCATGTGCCGCCAGACGATTTTTGGAAAAATCCAGAAAACGCGAACAATTTCGGGATTTTCACTCAAAGCAAAGATCATTATCATGTTTATTCAACCAAAAAGCATATAATTCACACATAGCAAGTAGGATAGCTCCCATAACCTAGTATTAGTTCTCAAAACAATGCTGAAATCCTTTTGTAATGTTGGCAACGTGAACCCCCCTTAAGCTAGCTCCAACCCACTGCAATGAGTCTCCCAATTCAGCCCACACGTTCAGAGTTCTCCCCCTCCCAATACTCACAGTTGGACAACCTCTAACACACTCTCTCTCCCCCCTAATCCCCACTTAAGTTTTGCCTTAATGAGACTTAATGAAGGTAAAACGAAAATTGGCTTTAAGGTGGGTTTAATTGGCATTCAAGACTCATTAGGAGATGTTTTTCCCAACCCTTTTTAGCTGCCTCCTTTCAGCTAGGGTTTCGGTGTCCCTTCACATCCATGCCAAAGTAGATTTTAGCAAAAAGAAAATTTGCTTAAGCTAAGGTTTGAACACATAACCCTCTAATGTCCAAGCAAGTGCATAACAAATTCAACCAATACATGTTTCATGTTAATTTCTATAGATTTAGAAATTAATACTCTCTTATCATGCTCCAATATTTATAAACGAAAATAATATGATTAAATAATACACAATTGGCACACATAGGATGTAAGACCCGAGAAAATGAAATAGTTAATTAAATAATTATTTAATAAATGCGGGTAATAGAAGCCTTTAAGGCATTTAATGCAGAGTACTATGACGTGGAAAAGTACTAGCTCAAATGGTTGAGAGTACTTGATTGTGTGAAAGGACTTGGGTTCGAGTCCTATGCATGCCAATTGTGCGATATTTTAATTTATGCATTTTTATGTGATATACTTGAATGCTTGACGTGACAATAAAATCCTAAAATGGTAGGAATTATCACAAATATGAATTGGTTGTTTTGGTTGGGCATTTGACTTGGTAATTGATGGGTTGTGGGTTCAAACCTTGTTGAATTAACTCTCTTTCTGCCAGGAATTACAGAGAGAGAGACCTGAAATAGTGGTGTGAACGTTGGGCAGTGAGGTTCTGGCAATTGGCACGCATTGTAGAGAGGAATTGGAGTGGAAAACCAGTCTTTGGAGAGTAAACAAAGAACAAGAGCGTTTTGGGTTTTGGGACACGTTCAATTCGAATTTGGAGCGAGGATTCGAGATAAGGGGAGTTGTTTTCATTTGTTTTCATTCATGATTAACGCATTATGAATTGCATGAAATGAACCATATGAAACATGTGCTGAATTATACTCTTTTCGCGAAAATTCTGGGTTTTCGCCCAAAAATCGCCTGGCGAGCATGAAGGTGCCGCCAAGCGGCACATCAGTTTAACCCAAATTTTGGGTTCTGCCATGAGGCGCCTGGTTGTGAGTTGTAATCCGCCAGGCAGAGCACGAGGTTTGACGTTGTTTTGGTGAATTTCTGAGATACGTTGATGTTCCATTTCGTTTTGGTTTTAGTTGTTTGATTTAATTATGATATGATATTGTTGTATGGTCTGAATATGGTTAACAATGAAGAAGGGAACATGAGGAATTCATGTTAAGAATGAATAATTTCCCTAACGAGTAAAATTAACGATCTTTGAGCGGTGATTGGAATAGCTGAACTGTGAAAGTATTGCATGGATAATTTTTTGGTGGTAGTGTTCGAGATAAATAGGTCCAGGGGAACGGGAAGGGGGTTACGCGAGTGTAGAAAATCTGGGTTTTTACCCATATTCTGGTGTGCCGCCTGGCGGCATCTCATTGGTCGCCAGGCGATTGTGGCGTTGCGGGTCTGATCTGGTGGGTTTGGTTAATTGGACTTGAGGAAAACTGACGGGAGGATAAGTGGTGAATGAAATTGTCATGAATAAGAAGATATTGATAAAGGAAGGGGTGTAGTGGGATAGAGACAATATGATAGTCACAAGGATGTAATTAGGATGATTGAAGTCAAGAAACTAATGGACTCTAGGAATGGATTATTAATCTGCATAACAGAACAATGAGAAAGAAGTAGTATTGGTGCATTCTGTGAAATTGTGGGTTGGGGTCAAATCAATTGATAAAGACTGGATGTTAAATGATGTATGAAATTGGTTAAGCATAGGAGTTGGAATTGTATAGAAGTATGTGACTGTGGAGTTAACTAATTAAGTTGATATGCGTTATGTAGCCTAAGGTGGTGAAGGAATTAGATTGCTCATAATTGAGTAAGTACAGTGGAGGGGGGATTAGGCAATTTTCTTAAGTTTGGTTGAACAACTATGAGTGAAGGGAGATTTTTGTGAATCAAGTGGTAAGAATAAAGGAATCTATGATTGAGATATAGGAAACTAAATTGATGGTGGGATGATTAGATAGCTAGCGGGTCTTGAAAACAAATGTGAAAAGTACCATAAAGTAATCGGAATGGTGGAACCAACTAAATTGGAGTGCCAAAACCAGTAGCAAAGTGTCTCTGGTATGGCGCCTGGCGGGCTGCTGTTAACTGCCAGACGATGGCAACAGCGTGAGAGGCCATGTACTGCATAGGCGCATGGCGGCAAGGTGTGTTTCGCCAAGCGGAGTCTGGAAAATAGGGACTCTGGAAGGCGTTTGGCGCCTGGCGGTGGGGACGTTCCGCCAGGCGGTCTGGATCGGTTTCGCCTGGCGGCGCTGGGTGATGCGTAGAGCAGGACTACGAGTGGGCTGGTTCGTGTAAACATCATATTCACGAGTCCAAGGCTAACCATTTGTGTGATTTGAAGGCTGAAAAGCCTTGGGGTTAAGGTTTGGCTAAGAAATAAGTAGGTTGAATTAGATGGGTGTATGATTTATCTTATGTTAATATATATATATATATATATATATATATATATATATATATACATATATACATATATGTATATATGTTATTTTTATTTATGACCGTGTGATTCGTTACACGGGAGCAGATGTGGATACAAGTGGTGATGCTGAGGATGCTCAGGCGACGGAGTGAGGGCTAGCTTGGGGATTAGAACTAGGAGTTTTTCACTTTGTATTTATGATGTTTTCATTTATGATTATGGATTTTGGAAATTGTAACGTCATTATTATTACTATCTTATAATTTTGGCGCGTGTGTAAATATTTTAAAATTTTCCCGCGTTTGGGAATAATAATATCTTGACTTTTTAAATATTTTTCTTGAATTATTTATTTATTTAAGTAATATTCCTTAGGGATGTTACATAGGACTCGAACCCAAGTCCTTTCAACATCAGTAAGTACTCTTAATCACTTAAACTAATACTTTTCCACGTTATGAAAGTTAGCATTTAATGTCATAAATGCTCTCATTACCCGCATTCATTTAATAATTATTTATTTAATTATTTAATTTTCGTGAGTCTTACATTCCCTCCACCTTATAAAATTTTCGTTCTCAAAAATTTAAACTTACCAAAGAATAGGTGCGGGTAAGACTGCCTCATTAAGTCCTCCATCTCCCAAGTCATCTCCTGTGTTGCTTCATCCTAGAGAACTTTCACCGTCCTTATCTCCTTCCCTCTCAACTGTTTGACTTGTGAGTCCAAGATCCGTACTGGTCCGGCATCCATCGTCAGATCATCCCGAACTTGGATATCGTCCGCTTCTAATACGTGTGAAGGGTCTGCAATGTACTTCCTTAATTGTGACATGTGGAAGACATTTTGCAAGTTCGCCAAGTGCGGCGGTAATGCAATCTCATACGCCACTAGGCCTATCCTCCGAGTGATCTGATACGGCCTAATGAACCTTGGAGTCAACTTCTTTGACTTGAGAACCCTTCAAACACCATGGGTTGGAGTCACTCTGAGAAACACGTGGTCTCTAGCCTCAAACTCTAATGGTCATCTTCTTTTATCAACATAAGACTTTTGTCTGCTCTGGGTAGCTCGCATCCTATCCTGGATCATCTTCACTTTATTGCCTATTCCAACTTCTTTTGACTTTGTTCATAAAGAAGGGCTTTCTAAGTTTCAATTTATCAAAGATTTTCATGAGAAGGTTAAAAGTTAAATTCATGCCAAATGGAAAAGATTGCAAACTCTAAAAACAAGGGTCAAAGAGTTCGGTCATTCAATGTAGGTGACTTAGTTTGGCTTCATCTAAGGAAGGAAAGATTTCCTCACTTAAGAAAATCCAAACTTAGTCTCCGTGGTGATGGTCCATTCCAAATCATAAAGAAGATCAACAATAATGCTTATCAATTGGATCTTCTAGCTGAATATGGGATGCATCCTACTTTTAATATCACTAACTTCGTTTCTTTTACAGGTACTGTAGCTGATTAGGATGGCAACCAATATTTGAGGGCAAATCCTCTTCAAGGGGGAGGGGATGATGTGACCCCAACAAGCCCAAATGCACCTTCAAGCTCCATTTCAAGTGCAAGCCCACTTAAAGGGCCAATTACAAGATCAATGATGAAGAAGATTCAAAAGGGCCTCCCATTAGATGATCACAAATTCAATGGGTTTCTCACATTATTTACATGGTCCAAAGAGATCACAAAGACTTGAAGTGCATGTAAATCTAGTAGTGTAGATTCAAATTGGGCCATTGTTTGGGCTTTGCTTTCAATAATGCATAAGACATAAAAACATGTTGATTGTGAGATACCCATTGGGCTCGACCCAATTTTTGCTATGCTTGGTCGAGAGCATCACATGGTGCGAGGGAGGAGAGCTTATGGATTCATCACACCTTCATCCAAGGGCAAGGAGACTTGGCTCTCTTTTCTAGCTAGGATCTCACGGCCAAGATCAAACCTTCTTCTCCAACCTAGCATCAAAGGCCAAGATGCTTTCTCCTTCTTATCCAAGGGTCGAGATTCCTCATGTGTAATGGCTTGAGTATAAAAGCCAGAATTTTTCAGCATTGTATTCACTCTTGAATTTTATGCAATAGATTCTAATTGAGTTGAGATCACTCCTCCTTCTATTGCCTTTTAGAGTCACTCTTTCTAGAGATTTCCTTTCTCTACCTCTAGCCACCTTCCTTAGGCTAGCATTGGTTAGGAAATCTTATCACCTCTTTCACCTACCATAGCTTGCAAGTGCCTTCAAAACTTGCCACCACTCATTTATCCAATTTCCGCTGCACCATTGAGTTCGACGTGCACCTTTGGAGCTCCACCAATGGTAGTCATGAGTTGCATCAAACCATTCATAGTGACATTCCATTCTTTAGGGAGGATATATGACCAATATCATTCAGAGATTGGATGTGGGATACAAAGAAGTTGGAAAAAGAGAAAGGGGAGAAGGAAAGAAGAGATAGAGAGGAAGAGGAAAGGAAAGAATCTGAAAGGGCATTGGGAGAAAAGAGAGAAAAAGTAAAGCTTGAGAAGAAAGAGAAAGAGGAAAAATAAATCCTACTCAAGAAGGGAGTGTTACTAAAGGCACCTCCCACCCTCACAATTCTCATTGAATCAGGAATTTTAAAGGGAATGCTCAAATCTGTTAACTCTTCTCATTTAATCAAACATTCTCATTTTTTCAACCCAAACTTTACTTTTGCTGAGTTTTTCAAGCCAATTTTCCTTCCTATTGTTTAAAACTCCTTAAAAGATTTTACAAAATCATACTTTGAGTTAATGTTGCCTACTAGGTTTGAGACAACTCAAAGTACATAAAATTATTTTTGTGAAGTAGGTCTTGTTCATCTTCAAGTAACTTTCAACAACAACAAGACCTTCTTTTGTCCTCTACTTTAGATATAATCTTGCTTATCAATTAGATCTTCCTTATGAGTATGGTGTTTATTCCACTTTCAATATATCTCATTTAATTCCTTTTATAGGATCCATGGATGATGAACACCAAGATTTGAGGGAAAATCCTCTTCAAGGGAGAGTGGATGATGTGATCCCAACAAGCCTATGCCCAAATGCATCAACAAGCCCATTGATAAAGTCAATCATGGGCTTTTCACTTTATTCACATGTGCCAAAGAAATATACAAAATATGAATTGATGCATGGAAGGTTGTAGTTTAGATTTAAATTGGGTCATTGTTTAGGTTTTCCTTTAAATAAATAAACTAGAATACTTGTGTTCTGACGCCACATACGTGGAGTAAATGGCTACCTTTAGCTGAATTGTGGTATAATACAAACAATCATTCCTATATAAACATTACCCCATACAAAATAGTGTTTGGGAAGCCACCCCCTTATTGGCCTTCCATACTTACTAGGTGAATCCAATATAGACTTGGTGTACCGCAGCTTGGTCAAAAGAGAAGAAATGCTCAAAATTCTCAAATTTCATCTTCAAAGAGCTTAACACCGAATGAAACATAGCGTAGACAAACATCGATCAGATCGAACATTTACTGTAGGGGACCTTGTCTATGTTGAACTCCACCCTTATAGACAAATCTTTGTCGCTCAACGTCCTAATATGAAAATTTCTCCAAAGTTTTATGGACCTTTTCAAGTGACGAACACAGTAGGGACAATTGCCTACAAGTTAGCCCTTCCAACAACATCTCGCATACACAATGTTTTTCATGTTTCCCCATTAAAGAAACATGTGGGAGCAATAGTTACTGCCACATCTCTTTCCAACGAGGTGCAAGACACAACTTTCGATAAGGAACCTGAAACAATTCTTGATAGAATCATTATCAAACAGAGGGGTTTGCCAGTGACGAAAATCCTGGTCAAATGGAAACATCAATTGCCTAAAGATGTCACTTGGGAGTTTTTTATGATATTAAGCAACGCTATCCCTCATTCAAACCTTGAGGAAAAGGTTTATTTCATGGAGGGGACATTATTATAACTCTGTTAGTTTTCGTTTGTTATACCAGTTGTCAATTCCTATAAATAGGAACTATAACACATAGAACATACAATTTATAATCTTTTCTTCTTTTTCGTAACTACTCCTTTCTCTCATTCTGTGTTACTCTCTTCTTCCTCCTTTGTATTTTCTCTCCTCTTCTCTCTTGTGCACATACCTCTCTGTTTCAACCTTATCAGAATGCCAGTACGAAGTGAATCACACCATCCATGGCAGACTTTGTACTCCTCCAGAAGCGTGAACAAACTACAGAAGACGCGATGTAGAGACCCACCATCGTTCAACACCACTACAATTCCTTACGCCACATAAAAGCTCAACGTTCTCCACCATAATGCGCATAAACCTTTATAACATCCCTAAGAAATATTACTAATTTAAATAAAAAAAGAAAGAAAATAAAATAAAATATATTATTATTCCCAAAACGCGGGAAAATTTAAAAGAACGAGCACCATAAAATACCACCATTCAAAGCTTGTGTTCCTGCATCAATTTGTGACTAAACATGCACGTTGCCACTACCACCACGCCAGAAATGAAAACGCAGCACCTACAACAAATCCATCACGATGTCAACCACACGCAACACTCACGCACCTACGATAGCAACCTACAACACTATCATCGAGCCAACATGAATACAACAAAGATGAGACAACCACCACACGTACACTACAGCGGATTCCCTAATTTGGGATTGAGAAAATTTTGTCACGTGGCAATCTCTCAATGGATAGTCAACGAGTCAATGTTGGTCAAACATTGCAAGTTTTGTCAAAAAGAGGGCTAAAATGCAATTATTCATCTTTTGGATTTCTCTGAAAATTTAGACTGCAGGATGGCATGGGCTGAATTGGAATTTTGGGCAAAATTCACTTGTTGATTAATAATCTGAAAATATAAATAGAGGATAATTACCAAATATTCTTAAAATTACTCAAATCTTTTGGATTATTTAAAAGAGATTTCTAGATAATTAATTAGATAATATCAGCCTGAGATGGAGGACCAGAGAAGATGCACAACACCTCCATTCAAATTGCACAAATCAGAAACACGAAACCTCTACTACAGCATTGTGAACCACAATGGCAGCACTCGCCAAAGATAAAGCTTCCTTGTGCACGTAGAAACATGTTACACCATCACAAACAACTTAACAGAAACCCTCGTCAGAGAATAATAACTACAGCAGAACACGAACCGATCTTCTCCGTTGGATTCACCACAAAGCAGCAACATAACATGTTCTAAAGGAAGCCATCCAAGCTTCACGTTTCAGCACACCACTGCGGCAGAAACCCTACTTTAGGAGAGAGAAAGGGATTCCACGTGTCAGACCCTCATTGCATCAATGGGTCAAAGTTAGTCAAATCTAGTCAACTAGTCAAACAATAGGAGGTAAAGTGCAAATATTGATATATTTGGATTTTCCTGCAAATTTGGACTACAAAGTTGCAGAGGGTTGATTTAGAAAATTAATGCAAATATTGGTTAGTAATAATTTATCAGATATCTTTAAGTAATTAATTTATTTAATTATATCATAAATTTTCAACCAACTATATTTGTCAAATAGTTTATATCTCTCCAAATATTTTTAAATATTCATAATCACTATAAAGATAAATAATATTTATCTTTATCTTTATTTTAAAATATATTTGAGAGATTTTAGCAACATAAAAGCCAAATCCAAGTCCTATATAAAAAGACAAAGGGGAAGCAGAAAAAGGAAGTTCGGAGCATCGGAGTTTAGGAACCCTTTAGGGGGGCCTAATTTCTTCCTCTCTCTCTGCACTTTTTATTTTATTTTGATGTTATATTGATTTCATGGAGGGCTAAGCTTCTTGGGTTGGTTCGACTGTAATTTCATTATGAATTCTGAGGTTAGAATGAAATAATTTGTTTGCTCTTTTTATTATTGTTGTGGTTTTCATTCTTCTATGTCTTTTATATTTGAATCACGTAAAAAGTAATGATTTTACATGCTAGATAATAAGCGAAGTGTTTAAATTTATATGTATGTTGATCATATAAGTGCAAGGGATTTTAAATTTAATCGAGACTTTTATATTTGATTTTATTTAGAAACTTTCATGTGATTAAATGTGTTTTTACCAATAATTGAGACTTTACTTTGGTTAAAGGTATTTACTCTAACTAAAATTAGTAAAGACTTTACTTTGATTAAGTAAGCTTTTTATTTGGTGAGCAGATAAAAGAATAGACATGATTAGGCATAGTAAAATTTGATTGAGACTGTACTTTGGTTGAATTTACTGTGAGTAATCTAAAAGTTCTAACTTTTAATTAAGATTGTACTTTGGTTAAAAGTGAGAATACCAACAAATTAATTGAGACTTTACATTGATTAATTTGCAAATCTAAAACAATAATTAATTGAGCAATAATCTCTAGATAACTGATGATGAATCTATTTTGAAAAAGCAGTGGAATTAATCTATTTTCTTCTACTATTTTTTTTCCAATATAATTTATTTGACTAAAACTTTTTTATAGTTTTATAAAAACTAATTTGTTAGAAATCAATTCCATATTCGTTGGGAGGCAACTTAGGGTTGACTTTACCTTTTCTATTTTGTTGGCTACTATCTTAGCAATACTGGCGTTGCCATAGTTTAGTAGTATTAATTTGATCACGTCAATGACATCGTTATCACAAAGACATGACAATTTTTTTATGATGTGCTTGAATATTAACTTGTGTTAGTAATTTTGTCATTTACAAGTTAAAAACCTAGTGCTTATAAACTTCCACTCAAGAAAATGCAGAGACTTAATTGCCTTGAGCTACATTCCCTGTGACCGAATTTTAGTAAATAACACATACAATATATTGGTGTTCATTATAGGTTATAATCAATGGGTGCACATTACGGCCTTGTGCATGTATCTTGTTTCATGAGTGTCACTTAGAGACTTGCCCATGTCTCACAATGGCGGCCCCACCATCACACTCACTAGGTAAACCCTCAAAGGGTGGTTTGTGACTCACACCCC
>Ga0209589_1001143_pt1 | contig 42500 bp, 19 predicted proteins | sample CowpeawhiteBW_FD_187525 | JGI IMG/M metagenome (GOLD analysis project Ga0209589, IMG submission 187525) | Root nodule microbial communities of legume samples collected from California USA - Cow pea white BW (SPAdes) (version 2) | ecosystem: Host-associated > Plants > Roots > Nodule | place: USA...
CTAACGGCGTTAGTCAACTCTGTCTGAAAGGGACCTAATTGAAGCAATTTTCAAAAGTTGGGATGCAATTGACACTTTTTTAAAAGCGGGTACCAATTTGACACTCTAGTACCAAACTGGGTACCTTCCGATTAATTAAACCTAAAAACCAAACAAAATATTGAAAATAAATTTTCTAGGTTACATAATTAAAAATTCCATTTAGCAGGATAGGTTTTATTGGTTGTGCAAGTGTGTGAATTGTTGGGTGAACTTTGTAAAACTCAGAATTTATGTTTTATGCAAAAGCATGATTTGCTTAGCAAAATTGGCACCTGATGGACAAACAAGACCACTAAATTGACGTTTACCTGAGGAGAAGAAAAAGTACTAAAAACCTTACCAAAAATAATACCATTTGGTTCAACTCGACTTATTCATTTTTTAATGAATAAAACTTTTTTTTGACTAACTTAAAAGATATTTTATTTTTTAATTTATTTTATATATTTATTATATTATAAAGAAAAAAAAACTAACTTGACTTACTATTTTATATAATAATACAATCAAAATGTTCATCTATTTTATTAAATATTATTATAAATATAATATTAAAAGTTTAAGGGTCAATCTACCTGATTTAACAAAAAGATGAATTAAATTCCAAATTATTTAATCATTATCGAACATTATTATATTATTTAAAAGTATGAAACTTTTAGCATACATTCTAAGAAATAAATAATTATAATAAAAAATTAATAAAAAATTATTTTTGGTGAATTATACGTGTCAACACACCTTCAACTTATTTAAAATCGGTTTAATTAACAAATTATATTTGACCCACATTTAAAAACACTAATTTTTTTAACACAACCTGAGTCAAAGATACTCTAAGTTACGTTCACTCCCAAATTGAAACTCATTAACTCTTTTGCACTATGTGACCAGACTATTTTTGATGGTGAAAGGAAACATATCACTCTGATTTCAATTTGCCCAGAAAAATAGTGAGTATAAATTTAAAAAACAATACTCTTTTGGTCAAGATAAATCTCTCTCTTTATCTTTTTATCATGATAAGTCTTTATCATAATAGCTTTTATAGCTTTTTTATGAGCATTTAGTCTCATCTCTTTACCATAAGTCATCGGCTGAATAAATATGTAATTATAACTAATTTATAATTCTTTTGAATAAACAATCCCAATTATTATTATTATTAGTACTCATGACTAATGTGATAATAGTGACACAATCATGATAATAGTAGATGAAATATTAGAGATGAGATTAGGGATGTGAACGGGTCGAGTAAGGTACGGGTAGTAACTTTTCTATACCTTATCTGTTGGATAAATATTTGTCTTGTATCCGTACTTATATTCGTTCGGGTATTTATTATGCGGGTACATGCACATTTTTTTAATATCTACGGATATTTACGGGTACCGCAGGTATTTACAAAAGAAATATTTAATATTTAACAAAAAAATTTAACTATAAATTCAAATAAAAATACAATGCACAACTTTATAACTTTCAAACAAAGTGAAAATAATAACTAGTGATGGATGACAGTTTACAAATAAATGAAGATTTTTTAAAAGAAATAGATAAAAAATAACTCATTCAAGATTAACGTGTTAATATTTTAATATTTTTTTAATTTAAATTAAAGTATAAGAGGTACGAGTTCATGAATACAAATACTATGATATCCGTACCCATTCCATTAATATGCGGATATAAAAAATATCCATACTCATTATCTATGTATATCATTTTTAATATTCATAATATTTATTTCCTGTTATAAATTTTATCCCTGAATACCTTAAGATATGGATTTTTTTTAGCATCTTTACTTGCGATGATAATTATGTATACCCTATTTGTACTGAATATTCATTAACATGAATATCATGATGATCATTAATATCATCGTTATTATCACTATTTTACGATAATAGTAATAGTGACTAAAGGTGCATATTTTTACAGACTTATTTTTAAGTTGGGTTAAATAAATGTTAAAACATTTAATATAATTATTTTGTTTAAATTCTTAGATATTTGGAGATTAATTTTAATTTTAGAGTAATCATTATGTATGACTTGTTTTAACAAGAATTCTCCTATCTCACATTTGTAAATAGAAGAATTAGTCCTTTTTATTATGATTTATAAAGTGCCTTTTTATTATGATTTATAAAGTGCCTTGAAAAAGATTAATGATTTTTTTATAAATATACAGGGAAAATTACAATAAAAATAAACATAGAAGCAATAGTGAAACAATAATTATTAATATTACTGTTAAAATATTTATTAATGTTAATATTTAAAAAAAATATTATTATAGTTATTAAGAGCCTCACTATTATAATTAGTAAAAAAACACATAACGCATGTGTATTTACTTTTTTATCGCAGTAAAAAATAATAAAATTAATAATAATTTTTTTTATTGTAGTTATCAAATTAAATATAAATAAATTATGTAATTTAATTATAAAGAGTTTATATTTATTTTTTAGATAATTTTTTAATTAAAAAATTATTAAATTTATAAAAAATGTCAAATTGAGAAAATCGTTAAATTTAAAAATAAAGGTTATTTGAAGAGTAAAATTAGTAAAATAATGATTTTAATTTAAAAAACTTTTATTTGAATGATAAAACTGAAAAGAAAATATGGACACCAACAAAATGTATTGTTTTATATATAGGTATATAGATTATTATTAACAATAATTCATCTTATATAATATAACGATGGAGTGTTAAAAAAAAGTAAAAAAAATGAGATATTTTATTTAAAATTTATGTTTTTATTTTTCAATACAAAATTATTTATTAAACTGTCATACTTAATTTCATTTAACATTTTTTCTTTGATAAATAATAAAACTAATCCATTTAATTTTTATTTGAGACATTGTTAATATCGAAATTGTTAACATTAAGTTATATATGCATTTGAAAAAGAATATAATTTTTTTATACAATTAAAAATGTCAATTGGTTTATCATTTTCCAAATCTATTATTTTTCTTAAGATATTTAATTATAAAAAAATCAAATCCAAAACTATTTAACAAATTATCATGTTTTAAAGATTTTTCAAAAGCATTTTTCTTTAAAAAATGTACAATCAAGTGACTTTAATTTTTTTAACACTACATAAAAAACAAAAATATATCTTCATATGTTTTAAATTGTTCAAATTTACTTTGAAGTAATTTCTTTATCTACAAATATACAAAAAGTAACCAATTATAAACAATTCTTGAAGAGATTTTACAATTTCATTATCAATGCTTTCATCAAATTGTTTTTTTTTTTTTTCGTCTAATACATTTTTCACATAACTTAAGTTCTTTTCAACTCGATAGTGAGTTTTTTCCCACTAAATTTGGATGATCTTTCTACAAATAAACCTAATTTTGAATTATGTTCCAACTAATCTATTATCTACCGAAAGACTAACTCCTAATCTAACTAATAATTTTGTAGAAAAAATTCAATTCCTCATCAAAATATATACAAAAAAAACTCTTGAAACTCGTAAATCGAAAAATACCAAAAAACAAAACTATGCAAAAAAAAAACGCATTTCTAATTGTAGTACAATTCCAAAACAGAATAAAAACTACAACAACATAAATAGAAAGAAAAAAACATATTAACCAGAAATGATGATAAAAAATTTGTACACACCGAGAATATGAGATTGAAAGAATGTAATATATCAAGACCTTAAAAAATGACTCTTACAATAGAATAAAGTAAGGAGAGACAATAAAAGTCACAAAGAGATAAAAAGATAAAAGAAGAAAATAAAATTATAAGATAATATAAAAATAACTAATCATTCTCTACATAACAAAATTATAATTTACTAAATAAAGGTTTTAACTCATTAATTATCATTTTAGTACCATTTAAAATCATCATACACTAATAATAATTTAATTAAATTTTATAATCAAACATAAACTTAGAAACTATAATTAATGTAATATAGCTATATTACTAATAAAATATTCTTTTGAGGCTTTTTTTTTATCTCAAGCATGATTTTATAATTAATTTAATAGAGATATGTTAGTACAAAAAATGTTTTTTGAGACTTTTTTCCTTAAAAGTAATTTTATAATTAATTGATTAATAGGGAAATATTAGTAGTAAAAGTTTTTTTTTTTTGCCTTATTCTGTTTGAGGCCTAAAGCGAATGACCTTTACTTGTTTTATCCTTAAGCCGACCTTCTATAATATTTCTTAGAATGGCGCAATGTAATGTTTAGCATGTGGACAAAAATCAAGGGGAGTTTAATTAGTTTATTAATAAAAGTTAAAATTTCTAAAAATAAATTAGTGCAATCAGATAAGGAATAAAAGTTTAAAGAACATCTCTCTTGAAGACACACGAGATGAAAACACTTCTTATGAAACACATAGAAGATGGTTAGCTTTCCTAGCAACAACAACACTTAATCCCCCAATAACCCACTTTGGTCAGCTCTATCTACACTAGATTTTTCAAAACTGAACTCACTCAATGAAAGTTATCGCTCTACCCATACTAGATTTTCTAAGGCTCCTTTCTTAAAAACACTTAGAGAGTTCTTTAGCAATCACAACACTCAACTTCTAATATTCTGAAAGGTGTATTCGAAAGTAGAAAAGAGTTTTATAAGTAGAAGTTCGAAAATTAGATCAAGAAACTAAAAAAATAAGTTTCAACTACCAGTAATAATTGATTATCACTTATGATAATCAATTATTCCATAGTAGTTTTCTAAAAAACAATATTTTTTGTTGATAATTGATTATTCTAGTAACATTTATGAAAACTGAAGAAAACATAATATATTATCTAAGTGATAATCGATTATCAAAATATATTTTTTGAAAAAATAAAACGTTCCGAGAAGAATTAAGTGTTGATTGCAGTTTCATGACATTTCTAAGGTTACTTACACTACTAAATACAATACAAACTTATTACAAAAGAAATAATTAAACATTCTTCCAATATTTACTTTAGGTTCCTTGCGATTGTCATCGTCAAAATCATCAAAACCGTTGAACTCAACTCTTCATGTTTTTTTCCAACAATATTTTCATTTTTAGTTTTAGAGTGATTATTATTTTCTTCACATTTTCACACAAAGAATATTATCAAGAAATTATTTTTAAACTATTTCTTGTATTAGTTATAAAGCATTTTAAAAGTGTTTCGTTTATTTTATAAGATTATTAGATGGTGTATTAATTCTTTTCTAGATTGTTTTTGGGTAAGTGAAATGAATGATACAAATTTTGTCTTTCCTAATTTAATCGGAGAATACATCAAAAGTCTTATTCAACTATTTAAGTTTTAAATATGAGAAGAGTAATTTTGGAATAATAACATAACTAATGGTAAGATTTATTTTCTAATTACTTTAAATAATATAATTAACATTTATAAATAAATTGAATTAGCAATTAGGATAGGATAGAAAGGAAGAAAAGTATATAGAAAGATAGAAAACAATGAAATGAGTCAACTTGTTATTGGACCGATTTAGCTGTGCCCTTTCCAATTTCCATCATGTGTAAATCTAATGAACTGAACCACTTCAGAAGCTTGTAATTGGTCACCCAGGAGAAGAAACTTGAAGCATAAGCAAAGAGCCAAACATAGAAAATCTCATCTTTTCCACAATAAAAGATGAGGCAGGGTTATTCCACAGGGATGTTTCGGTAATTCCACTCATTCCTTCGTTCCACCGTCGCTTTCGACTGTCACACACTGAACTCTCTTCTTCGTTTTCACACCATTTTAGTTCCATTCCACTTCTGAAATCTGGTCTTTGTACTTTATACTAAATTGGGTAGAGTTGAGCAGTGTCATTGGGTGTGAATGGAAACTGGGTCGTTGAACTCGGAATCATTGAACAGAAATGTGGGCATGAGTGTGAGGGGTGGCACTGGGAAGAAACAAGGTGGAGTAGCAGGGAAAGTGGAGCCTTTTGTATCACAAAATGAGCACAACCCGAGAGAGTTACGGTCGTGGGCGAAGAGAACGGGTTTTGTGTCTGATTACTCAGGGGAAGCAGGGACAAGTGGGAGTGCAAAGTTTGAAGCTTTTGAGAGGAAGGGAGGAGGGTCATCTCCCAAGATAGAGATAGATCCGGTGGTGGGGAGGACAAGACGAAACGAGATCGAAACAGAGTCTCGTGGAGGTGCACCGAGGGCTGAGAATGGTGCTGTTTTGGATGAGAGGGGGAGAAAAGAGGAGAGGAAAGTTGGTTTGAATGGTAATGCCAATAATGGGGTGGTGAATAGGGAAGGGAATGGGCATGGAGCCTCTGCAGTTGCTCCGGTGAATGAGGAAAAGGAGGGGGAGGAGGGGAATGGGGATGTTAAGGTCAATGTGTTTCCGGCAGAGGAGGAGCATCGTGATGGAGGGTGGCAGGGTCCGTTGGGATTGAAGTGCGGGCTCAAAGAGAATCCTGGGATTGGTTAGTTTGTGCTCTTCTTCTTTTTTTCTGTCGGTTTTAGATTCTTTTGCACCCTTGATTTCTTTAGTTTTATGAGTTTATATTTTATCTTATAATTTTTGAAGTGTAATGCTATAAGTTGAGCAATGTGAGTGGTGTGTTGTTAACTTCCCATCTTGGATGTTCTGATTCTTGCCATTAAGTTCAATTTATATCTGCTTGAATTGGTCTGTAGTGGTGTGTACCATCAGTGAGTTTATTTGGATTTTGGTGTGAATACCATCGAACCCCTTGATTTCTTTCCGAATAGAGTCATAGGAAGTGAAGAATAGGTCTAGACAAATCTCATTTAAGAATACCAATTCTTGATTTTCCTTCAACATGGATTTGATAAAAGGACTTTCCGAAAGAACCCATTTTCCCAATTCTTTCTTCCATACCATTTTCTTAACTTATTATCTCAATACTTACCAGATTTACTTGCATAGTCATGTTTCTGTAGGTGCCACAATTTTTTTACCTTGTTTTTACTTACGTCTTTGCGTTTTTAATTGCAGTACCTCTTATCTATTATGGCCTGCAGCACTATCTATCATTAGCTGGTTCTCTTGTGTTGATTCCCTTAGTAATGGTACCGGTCATGGGTGGAACAGATGTAAGTATATGCTTTTATTTACAGTTTACTGCATGTAACTCAACAAAATCGATAGTTTTTTCATATGCTTATCTATTTATTTTAATTTTACATTAATCGCTGAGGACAGAAGGATACTGCTTCCGTAATCTCTACAATACTGTTTCTTTCTGGCATCACCACAATACTGCACTCCTACTTTGGTACTCGACTGCCTTTAGTTCAAGGGAGCTCGTTTGTGTATTTAGCACCGGCATTAGTTATCATAAATGCTCAAGAATATCGGAATCTTACCGAGCATGTAAGTTCATTATTTAATTCATTAGAGCATCACTTTCAGGCCCTTTTAGTTTAGGCAGATAAAATTATACTATATAAATCCATAAACTAGACATTAATTAGGAGTTAATTTTCTCTTGGCTTGTTTACCATTTAAACTTGTATATATCTGAATCACCAGCATAAGTTGTCTTTTATCCTTTCTGCTGTTATGTATATGTTATCTTTTAACAGACTTTGTCTATTACGAACCTCTTTATTAACAAATCACATACAACTTTGACTTTTGTTCTGTTAGTTTGGATATGTTCTCAGCTTACATATAAAAGCCCTGTAATTGCAGAAATTTAGACATATAATGAGGGAACTCCAAGGAGCTATAATTGTTGGTTCAATATTCCAATCTATCCTGGGATTTAGTGGTTTAATGTCTGTTCTACTCAGGTAAGAAGTTACATGACATGTCTTAAGTTTGTAAATGTCTTTTGTCTTGTGCTTGATTTAGTAAAGTTTGTTAGTTTGCTCTGCCTTGCTTAATATTTATTTGCTCTGCCTGCATTAGCACACGGAATAGCTATATGCATAAAGGGAATTTATATTGATCAATGAAGTTGTAGAAGCTACTGAACTTTTATCTCTAGAGGGCCGTAAACACTTGAGCCTGATCTGTTTATTCTGTACAATTTTAGGTTAATCAACCCAATTGTGGTTGCCCCAACTGTTGCTGCTGTAGGTTTAGCATTTTTCAGCTACGGTTTTCCACAAGCAGGCACTTGCCCAGAAATTACCATTCCACAGATAGCACTGGTTCTGATATTCACTTTGGTAAGTCATATATGCATTTTGAGCAGTACCAGTACAGGATATTTTGTATCTGAAGTGGTTTTCTAGTTGCTGTAATTTGTAGAATTAGTTATTTTATGTTAGAGGCTGTCTGTTGTAAACAGGTCGTGGCTTTTTGGTTGTTTATTTAATGCTTTAAGGATCATTCAAAAACTCATTCTCTCCTCTTTTTGCTTGTTTGAAGTATCTTCGAGGAATATCTATCTTCGGGCGCCACTTATTTCGAATTTATGCTGTAAGTATCTAAATTACGATAATTGTTCATTTTTAAAATTGATGACCTATGTCATTCTCTCATTTTTGTTTTTCTTGAGCAATCTTGGAGAGTGCTGGCTATGTCTTTCCTTTAGCATGTGTATGCAGTAATAATTCTTGTAACTTAATTCTTTAACATTTTCAGGTTCCCTTGAGTTTGACAATAATTTGGATATATGCATCCTTTTTAACAGCTGGGGGAGCATATAATTACAAAGGATGCAATCCTAATATACCAAGTTCAAACATTCTTTTGGATGCATGTAGAAAACATGCATATACCATGCAGCATTGCAGGACTGATGTTTCCAATGCATTGGCTACTGCTGCATGGGTCAGAATTCCTTACCCTTTACAGTGGGGCATCCCTGTTTTCCATTTTAGGACTTCCATAATCATGGTCATAGTGGCACTTGTTGCTTCTGTGGATTCGGTAAGTATCATTGTCTATAGGTCCTAATCTCAGTTAAATATTAAGATGAATTTTCATGCTGAAAAGCAGAGATCAAACATCAATAGATGAAACTGCAATTGTAACTGTGAACAGCATATCCTTTTTCCAGGTTGGAACTTATCGTGCTACATCTCTGCAAGTTAATTCAAGACCTCCTACTCCCGGTGTTGTGAGCCGAGGAATTGCTCTTGAGGGTTTCTGTAGCATACTGGCTGGGCTTTGGGGTTCAGGTACAGGCTCAACAACCTTGACAGAAAACATACACACAATTGACATCACCAAGGTGGCAAGTCGGAAGGTAGTGGTGGTTGGAGCTGCTTTCTTGATCTTGTTCTCATTTATAGGTAAATAACTCCTGGAGCCAAAATTCTTGTTCAACTTTATACGTTCTCATTGTTCTCCATTCTGGATGAGATGGATCTAAGGATGTGCAGTGGTTTCATTTTTTGAGTTTCAAAATACAACTTTTAATATAATTTTGTAGGGAAAGTGGGTGCCCTTCTCGCTTCCATTCCACAGGCCTTGGCTGCTTCAGTACTATGTTTCATGTGGGCTCTTACTGCAGCATTAGGCCTCTCTAATTTACGGTATAGTCAATCAACCAGTTTCAGGAACATTACAATAGTTGGCGTTTCACTGTTCCTTGGCATGTCTATCCCTGCTTATTTTCAACAATACCAGGCTGAGTCAAGTCTGATACTACCCAGTTATCTGGTTCCGTATGCAGCAGCATCAAGCGGACCATTCCGTTCAGGCATTAAACAGGTTAGATGAATATGTGAATCTTAAGTTTTACTTAATCACACGCTTTCTAACATATCCTAAATGATTTATCATTATTGAAATTGGTACCATGCAGACTTGTCCTTAACGACAAATCTTCATTTTAGCTTGTTTTTCTTGCAAATTAAGCAATATCTTGTTTCCTTTTTGGATGCATATGTGCTGACCTGTCATTTTCAATCTTGAAGCTTGATTTTGCAATCAATGCTCTTATGTCCTTGAACATGGTGGTTACACTGTTGGTGTCATTCCTACTGGACAACACTGTCCCTGGCAGACAAGAAGAGCGAGGGGTGTTTGTCTGGTCAAGAGCCGAAGACATTTCCACTGATCCCTCTTTGCTATCTGAATATTCGCTGCCAAAGAAGGTCGCCCGGTGTTGCTGTTGTTTCAATTTTAAATGTTTGGGAGTATAATGCTTGGTTCACTCTGACATTTTAATCTTGGTAATATTCCTTCAAGATAAAGGTCACTCCTGGATATGTGTATTGCCGCTCGTGAAGGCAAACGTAAATTATGCAGTGTAATATAGTTATAGTGACATTAGGTTGGCCATAGAGTGATAGCTGTAGAACATTTATTATGCTTGGGAAATTGCATTTTTTTACTTGTCAAATTGTCTTGCTGAAAAACCAGATACTATACTTGTATTGATATATTTATATGAATAAGTATTCCATTTTTGCTGTTTCATGTTGAGTTAATACTTCATAGTTGTTGCAAGTCTCTGACTCTGACAGTAAAAAAGAATAGTAAGTCAGAAAGGAGGCTTGAACCTACCCATGACATGCTAATTCAATTGGTAACTTTTTATTTGGAGTTAATGGTCCACCGGTGGCAATGAGAACAAAAAATCAGCACTAGTCACAAACTAATCTGTACATATGATCTAATGAACTAAAAAGAATTCGGTATTAGTGTGTAAGTTTAGGTGATTTATTGGTCTGCCAATCCTCAATTAGGGAACGGAGAGTGTGATTCGGGGTGAGAAATGTGTGTTTCAGCCTCATATTTGTCATTGGTGATGTGTCACGCCCAGACTGCAGCCAGTGGTCTATTGCTTCAAGCTCATAGGAAAACCCATCTGCTGCCAAGTGTGGGTTTTTCATTACCTCCTGCAGCCAACAACACAACCTTAAGTGCATGAAACAAAAAGAAAGGATAAACCTTATTTAGGATATGTAAAAGAAAGTTCTTTGAAAGATGAAGAAACCAACCTGAAGTATGGGGCAAAGAAAAACACTAGGCACATCACTGGTTCCCTCTCTATCTATACACCCACCAAGAATTGCTTTTCGTCCTTCCCTTCCAACTATTTCATCCCCCTTTCTTCTTATCTCATTCAGTTCCTCCAACACCTTTGCAATGCTCAGTTCTGAGTTAGGCTTGGTTTTGGTGGACACGCACATCAAAGCCAGGCCTGCAAGTTCTATTGCTAGATCCAATGGCCATTGTCCAGCCATCTCATCAAGAACGCTAGCCAAAGCCTCTCTGTCCATATCCACTGTCATCACCTCCTCAACGAGCCCGGCCCAATTTCTTCCTGTCAAAAGATGCATCAGCAAAACCCCTATAGCCTGCAAATCTGACTCGACGTTACACTGTTCGTCAGTGCAATCATGGAGCCCAAAGCCCGTGATCTTTGCCACCAAATTGCGGTCTAGGAGGACTGTGGATGGAGTCAAATGGCAGTGAATGACGGGCCTTGGTTCAGCTCCATTGAGAAAGCCCAGACCTGAACAAACTTCTATGGCAATTCGTATTCGGTCGTGCCATCTTAAAGCGCGGTTTTTTCTCCTAGAAAACAGCATGTCTCTTAAGCTTCCGTTGCGCATGTATTCCAAAACTATGCACTTGGGCTCGGAGCAAAACCCCACCATGGCAATCAGATGAGGATGCCTAATATCACCAAGAAGCCTCACCTGAAAATGCAATCTAAATTAGTATTCTATGCACATTAACTTTTGTTTTTAATTTCCTATAATCGATTCTGATTCTAAATTAACATATTATTTAGTAGATTTAGATTTGAACGTGGAATTTGAATGAATTGTATAAGAATTTAACCTAACGAAAAAAATGCACCTTCGATTGGAAATGTTGGAGGGAGAAAGAAGGGAGCATCTTGATGGCAACAGTGGAGTGGTTGAAGCGTCCCCTGTACACATTGCTCCAATCTCCGCCGGACTTCAACCTCAGCCGCTCGGAGAAGTTGTCGGTGGCCAGCCGGATCTCCTCCGCCGTGTACTCGCGGAAGGTGCAGCGCGTGTCGGCGAGTCTGGCGGCCATTCCAATTGCGTCCTTCTGCTTGCAGAACTCGATCCTTCGGTTAAGCACGTCTCTCTGGCGCCTGAGCTCCTCGATCTCCCTCACCATCTCCGTTCTCTCCCCTACCGCCCTCTCGAGCTGCGTCTCCGCCCGCGTCTTGGCCAGCATCCATATTTGAAGCTTGTTGGAGAGCTCCGATTGCACCTCCGTCAGAGAAATGAGCCTCCTCCTCCTCTCTTCCACCTCCATCCTCATCTCCTCCGTCTGCTCCCTCTCCGCTTCCCATTCCTTCTTTAGCTCCTCCTTAGCACCCACCTCTTCTCGAATTCGACCTTCCACCTCCTCAGCCTAACCATCGCATTCATACATTACAATTTACGTGAATCTCACATGCAAGAAAAACAAATCCCTAGAATGCTGAACAAGAAGATAGATTATGTTTATAATCACAATCAATGAATAAAATTAAAGTATAACATTACATGCATGCATTAATCTTTGATGTTTTCTTTAATCCATATATCAATATACAAAATTCTAATCTCAATAAAAATTTAGAGTATTACTCTATTGTTGCACAGACAAATTGCCCATTCAGCTTTTGCGTGCCTTTCTTTACTATCTTTGGCCTCTTTCCTCTTCAATAGAATGGTCTTCTGAGCTTCCTTCAGCTGACTTTTCAGATCTTCAATTTTCTCTGCACCACTCTGAGTAGGATACAGTGTTAGGCATTACTTTTGACAACACCATGTGAAATTTCAAAAGGGAACAAGAACATCCATAAAGTGAATTCATTTTCAAACTCGTGGTAATATTTTCAAAAAATTTACACAAACCAATAGATTGAGTGTTGAAAATTGGTTCCACATATTGAAAACTAAACACATTAAATATTAGTATAAATACCAATGGGCATCAATTTCTTTCAACATACATATCAAATGTTAACAAGAGTCAAAGTGAGAGTTTTCTTAAGAAAGATGGGTATTTGGACTTTCACAAAGAGGCGCCTTCTTTTTCAATATTGTACAATGAAAACAAATCATATTATATGCAAAAGTGAACCAATCATCTAACAACTCTCTACAAGAAACAAAACGAAAGGAAACAAAGAAGATAAATGTTAGCATTAATGAAGGCCACACACATATTTGAGGAAAAATATCTGTCATTGTTGTAAGATACCATATTATAATTGTTGTGTTCAGTGACATGTGGCTCGTTTGGACCAATCTGTGAGTCGTCATTATCTAGCCCGCAGTTTCCTTCCTCCAACTTGGAAGACAACAATTCTTGATAATAATTTTCAATTTCCTGCAGGTAAAATTCCCACTGGTTTCTGGTCACCGGGGACTCCAAATTGCTTGAGGAAAGTGATTCACTTTTATCTGGAGAATCGTGGGTTTTGTCATTGAACCATTTGTCTAACCAATCTTTGAAGGTTATCTTATCTCTTATTCTTGCAACCATGACTCCATGATCATCCTCCATGATTTTCTCATCATTTTTTCCTCTCAGGAAAATTTGCTTCCCCCCACAAATAATGAACAGTTCGCAGAAGGAAGGCTTGTGCTGATGAACATAGAACAATCCACTAATAGCACCTTTAGATTTCCTAATCAAGAGACCGAACACATATTAAGGAAAAACGAGACAATTTAGCTCTACTTGCAAAATGAAACTCTTTGATAAGAAAACCAAGGAAGTTACATACATGGAGGGCTTCATGAATGAAAATCCCATGACCAGTTTGGTTATTCCTAGACCAAAGATCAAGTCTATGACTCGCTTTTGCATTGGCTCATCTGATTTCTCAACTTGAAGAATCTCTGCTGGCACCTGTTATATGCAGAAACAGAAAACACTGTAACATAATTTCATTTCATATGATCTGAGTAATTAATTGGACTTAAAATGTACACACCTTGCCACAGAAAGCAACATACTTGGAAAACAGCTTGTTGATTTTCTCTTGTTCATCTTTCCTGAGAATTTGTAGTTTCTCCTCACTCACAGATCTTGCTGGAAGTTTCCCAACTGCAAAAGAATCACAAAACTAAGCTAAACCCAGTTGAATTTCAATGCAGAGAATGAAAACAAAGTCGATACACAAGTCCAACTTACATGGTGTGTAGACATAATCCATGGGAGTATTGTGTGTGACATGGAGAATAACAACGGAAATTGGATGAGAATTCCATTTCTTTAGAGCCCAATTCAAAGTCTTAAATCCATCCTGTGCATCATTACCAACAGCAACATAAACTTTCTGTGTTTGGATTGAATCCATTTGATTGTTCGAAGCTTCAAAACTTCAACTCCCTATCAGCTACAAGCAGCAAGACCAATTCCAGTGAAACTCATGTCACAGTAGACACGTATGAAAGAGACTTTAACATTGTAAAAAAAGGAGTAAAAAAAGGGTGGTATATGATGATTTTCAAAGCGTTGTTTTGGGAGTTTCGCAAGTGTTTGATTTAAAGACTATTGTATTAGTGCTTTAATCGGGATTTCCAAGGGAAGGGTCGAAGGTGAGGGCCAGGTTTGGACTTTTGTGTATGGCGTGTGATGATTGCCAAAGGGTGCTGGGGTCGTAGTTATGCATCATCTTCTTTAGCCATTTTCATTCGTAGTTCCTACGGTTCTACCATCTACCTATTATTCACTTTTGTTCTTTTCTGATTGCTCTGTGTACTTTTTCTGGGTTTACTATGATGACTAATTTTCTAAACAAATTTTGTTACCTACAAAACTTGAATCGAATTTTGTTTTAGGTATTTAGGTTTAGTTTTATTTGAACCGACCATATGTTGCTACTTTTTTTTTTCTTTACTGATATGGATTATTATGTGTATAGTATAACATTTAAATAACTTTTTCATCTCTCTGTTTTTTTTTATATTTATATTAAATACCACTTAAATAATAACAAAAGAAAAAAGTATCCTTTTTCATTTCGTATTATAAAGTGTCTTCAAAATGATCACTTGCATAATCTATGCAATACGGTGACGTAGACACGCTTTCTAGTCGTCATATGTAGAAACGTGTGGCCCAAAATCTAAATTGGTGTCTTATTTAATTTAATAATTCGTCGGTTTTTATTTTTATTTACTTTTTGTTTTTGAAATACTATAAAAGATTTATTGAATTTTTCTAATTAATTAATTTTAAATGTTCACCATTAAAAGATAATGGACTTATATTATTCAATTTGTCAGCATAGTTGATCTAAAAGCATTATGAAAAAAAAAAAACACCATTTTTTTTTAATAATCAAGTCGTAATATTTTTTGAATCAATCAGCATCTTGTTTTCTATGCACCTAACAACTAAAGCCCAGTGCTTGGCCTATATTGAGAGGGCTATTTTTCTGTTACTTAAGCAATTTCTCCCCGCACCCCATAATTTCAATTTTTCAAATATATAGCCTTCTTGGCATTGAGTGTATTGGTGTTAGAGTGTTTGCATATATTTGTGAAGGTTGTGGTATAATCCATAATTTTTTTGAATTTCAAGATGTATAATCTAGAGTTTATTCAAATTTTGAAAATAAATTTTAGATTGTAAAATTTAAAAGTTTTCTTGAATAATCACACAACAAAATAGTTATGAAAATCAATCTCTTGAACCGAAAAGGCGAGGCAATAGGTGTCCAAGACCATTCTTTAACAATAACAAAGGGTTTTTTCATAATAAGCCTAAAACAAAGACTCAAGGAAGACAAAGAGAAAAGATGAGAGAATTTAGGTTTAAAATTATATATTTCATGGCAAATTGATTATTTCACCATCCTATGGGAGTGCAGATTAAAATCATGAAGATGTAGGAAAAATGCGCAACTTCTAACTGCCACGCACACGATTCGACTTCTACTTTCTGCACCTCTATAAATTTTTTGTGCACCACCTCAAAATTTTAAAATGATGATTTTATCATTCGTGAACCGACTTTCAAAAAATGCATGTTTCGGAAACTTCCCGGAATAAGTTTCCCGAAACTTTCGGAACGAGATTTTCAAAACAACTTTTGAAATGAAACATTAGAAACACAATTTCTGAAAACCTTTTGGAATAAGTGCATTTTGGCATAGGCTTTTTGGGAATTTTTCTTTGGAACATATGTAATATCTTATGGAATGAATTTTTTAAAACACTCTTATATGAAATGAAATGTGTTTCGGAAAAAAAAATTGAAACATTTTTTTTTTTTTTCATTTCTCTCTTTTTCTTCCTCTTCAAAGACTATGATGATGGAAGCGACACAATGGTGACAGTAACAGTGGTGGTATGCAGTGATAAAGGGAGTTTGAGCTTTTACTATGATTTTGGGAGGTGCAGTTAGTAATTGTCGGATTGCAGTTAGTGATAAAGCCCGTTTGTTAAAGTTTGGTACCAATTCCTTGACATGTGGGAGAATGAGTTTTTTCCGTTTTCCTTCATAATGAAGTTAAGAAGAAGATGATGTAAGTGTTCTTAGTAAGGGTAGTTTGGGAAAAAGAAGAGGAACGGGGTGCACTCTAAAAAGGGAAGAGTGTACGCAGTAATAACTGAACTTCAAAAGGTTTTTTCTTTTGCATTCTCTACTTTTCATTTAGGCCGTATTTGATGTTACCCACCTCATTCTTAAAGGGAGAGAGAACAAGACGCGACAATTAGCACTTGTGAATAATTTTTTTATCTCTTAAAGACATGTCATCTGTTTGACTCAGAAGGAGAAAATTAAGAAAAAAAAACTACTTTTTAAAAATTATCTTTTTCGTTCATTATCATTTTTATTTTCCCTTCAACTAAACAAAAGATATATTTTTGTTTGTATTTTCCTCTTAATTTTTTTTTCCTTTTCTGTCTTCACTGCAGTTGAGTATACAAAATATTAGAAAAATGATATTTGTAAGTAAAAAAAGATTAATTTACTTTAATATTAGAACTTGTAGAAGTTCCCGCTCTTCTTACTTTCTTTAATTAAACATTGTCAATATGTTTCTTCTCTCATTTGAAAATGTATTTTGCACAATATATTTGCAAGTATGACAAAATTATTTTCAACCATATAAAAATTATACCCCCTTTTGTTAAACAATTTTTAATAGTTTGTTTAAACCGTCAATAACTAAAATTAACTCTAAAACACATTTTAATTTATTCACTCTAAATTTAAATATAATTGATTATTTAAAAATATTAACTTGTTATACAGTTTAATCGTATGAAAGAAATAAAATCATTGATCCTACAAAAGTAGGCATTAAAATAGAAGTTACATTACATATTATACTTAACCTCGGTCTCTCTTTTCCCATTTAAAACGTGACCCATGATGTTTCTTTTCCATGTGTTTCCTCGTATAGACATAATTTTTGTTTCTAAAAAGAACATCTATTTCGATATTCAAGTATAAAACTTTATTTATTTTTCAATTAGTGGAAACTCTGAAGCCAATCTAGTTATCTACTACACTGCAACAAACAAACCCACGAAGCAAATAACAGACCCCAGAAAAGTCAAATCTTTTAAATTTTGGAATCAGTAATGTGAATTGAGTTCTTAAACCATGAAAACGAATACAAAAATAACTTTGATATAGCTGCAAAAGGAGATTTAAAAATGTGAACTAATACTGTACTGTAGTGAGTTATAATAATGAATTAATGTCCGTTTTACAAAGAAAAACATAAACTGAATGACTAAAATCAAAGTTTGATCGACCAAAGCGTAGATTATTTTAATCCATGCATGTTAAATGGCGGTGTTGAGTAAGCAACAACTGTGATAATAAATAAATAAATTACTACTTGGTTCTGCATTGAGGTTAAAAAAAGCTTAAAATAGAAGTTACAGTTTAGGCATGGTCACGTGCATGGTGGGTACCACTTGAATTTTATGTGATATGATTAACGTGGCTTTACATTAAAATTAACCGTGGGATTAATTTAAGGGGTATTAAAAGCAGATTAAAAAAGGGAAAGGACATTAAAGAATGCAAAGGTGAGAGTTAAGGCATGATTATGTTAGTGTGTGTCGGGACAAGGGAGTGCACGTGCGTCGCCGAAATCATCGTTTCTGCGTTTTGAACGAAAAGAAGGATGCGGTGCACGTGCCTCTGAGTCAATGGTCAAAAGCCAGAGCTTAATCTTTACAGAAAGAAGATGAGAACGATGATTAGGATCCCTTGGTCCCAGTCCCAGTTTAAGAATCTACTTCCTCATCATCATCCTTCAAAAACTTTAATCACACCCCCATCATCATCAGCACTTTCAAAACATATCATACTCCTTAATTAACCTCATGTTTCTCTAGTTTTTAAACCAAGAACCTTGTTAATATATAGGATTAGTATTTTGAATAATTTTTTTCTTTTTAAACTCCTATTTTATTATCATATTTGTTAAGAAGTGGATTTTAAGTCTAATTCAATTTCACAAAAATTAATTTATGAAGTAAAATTTACATTTCACTTATGTGCTATAAAATTATTTTATCTCTAATTGATATGAAATTTTCAACCATATTTGATATGACTTGTTACATATGAAGTTGTTTTTGAAATTTTTATATTAAATAAAATAAGTTTACAATACTCGAAAAATGTCAAAAATTTCAGATCGATTAGAATTAAGTTTAAACTCCATTTCTGGACTTTTGGTAAAAGAAATTTGTTTGATTTGTATTTCGTTTCTTTTTCTTAGATAGCTTAAGGTGGAGGTGGAACATCAAGTTGCAGAATAAGGTTGCATATTATTTTAGTTAGGGTTAAAGACGTGAAGTTGAAACTTAATAAAAGCATGCTTGCAAAGTGTAAAACAAAACGAAGACTTGGTGGTCTCTTTGAAAATGATCTTGTAGATGGTTGGAATAAAAAAAAGTGTAGTATGATATGGAGAGAAGATATGTGTAGAAATAGCAATGGAGCATGTTGTAAAACACAAAGGCACGTTTTGATTTGAATATTTAATGTGGTAGAGCAGAGAAGCAGTTTGCACATTCGTGTTGTCTGGAGCAGTTAGCACGTGTGATGGCACATGGCGTTCGGAAAGGGGATAGACAAGAAGAAGCAAAGGTAGCAGTCACCTGCGTCAAGAGAATCAAACTATAGCTATGCTAGACATTACTCAAAGATTCATTCTGTACGTACACAACTTGTACTCCTGCCAAATCAAATTTTCTATTTTCTGTAATATTGCCATGCTTAATTTGTGTATGATTATATCATGGTTGGAAATTTGAAGAATATATAATTCAGTAGTTCAATAAAATTGGTGATGTTTTCACACTAATTAAATAAAAAGTTATTATTAACTCTAACCGTTATCCCTAATGAAAGTTTGTTTATCAATCAAAAAGATTTGATAAATAAAAAAATGGTTATTTGATGATTACGAGTATCAAGATTCATTTGATAAAGAATTGTGTGATGAAACTAAGCTCGTTTGATAAAGATTCATTTAAAAAATTGGTTACTTATAACGATTACCAATAATAATGTAAATTTGTTAAGTAAGTTCGTTCGATCAAAATTTTGACAAATTAGTTTCATCATATTCATTCTTTTTATTCATCACATTCATTATATTCATCACATTCTATCATATATTCATTTTAACATACCAATACAACCAATCACATGTCATTATCACAAAATTTTTAGTAACCCACAACAATTATGAAACTTAGACAAAAGAAAAATGAAGTGTAAAGCCAACTAAATCTTTAAACAATGAGGGAGACAAGATTAATAAAATGACAAAGAAATTTTTTGTGCATTTCTAGGTTAATTTAGAAAAAAAAAATAGGAAACAAATCTTAAGTATAAGCAAATTTGAATTCTCAAAAATGAAGTAAAAATGATTAATATGTATTTTTTTAAACGTTTTATCCAACGTTACAATTATATTCCATAGCTTTCATATTTTTTTATAAAAGTCAAGAGAGTTCACGTATTCTTGATTGTCATACATATACATCACTTTTGATAATATAACATTTCGCGTCTAGGTCTAGCATATTTTACCACACACGTTACCAAACACTTAGTTTAATGGTCACATTGATTAATTGAAACTTCTTGAATATTTTGAAGTTACTATTACTCTTTATAAATGAGCAACAAATTTTATGTCAAAATGTGTTGGTGCTTTACTAAATGTTCATCAAAGTCATACATTAAGTAATATGAAGAACAAGAATAAAAGAAAATCATTACAAGAGTGAAAAGTTTATTTGAGAGGATCACCATAAATGTATTGCCACTTTGGTGTATGGAAACTTTCATATAATTGTGTATCATTGAAAAATATGTAATTTTATCTAAAAAATTTGCATTTTGTTAGAAAAATTGTATAGATTTACAATTTTTCTAAATAAATTGTATTAATTTTTTTATCTTTTGCAAAGGTTTTTAATTACTGAACTTATAATATCCAAAGCATATTAATAACGTAAGAAAATTCAAAATGTAGCATGTTTTGTAATGTTTTTAGTCCAATTTCAAACATTTTTTTTAACATATTCGATATACAAATAAATGACACAAAATGTCTCTTTGTTAATGTAATCCTTAACACAAACAAAACAAAAACACATTTTATAAATAAAATAAAAATAATCATATCCATAGGTTAATGTAATATAATAATCATTAATACATTAATAAACACATTTATATGATTGATAGTGAGGTGACACTCATATAAGAATAGTAATCCATCCTGAGCCCGCATAATCACACAATTGGAGTTTGGATATAGTTCTACAGGACTACCTTGAATTAGTTTTGAACCTTGTGAAAAACATAACATAAAATTATTCATAAATGTAGAATCAAATTTGTTGAATAACGTATGAGACAAAAAATTATTTTTTTGTTTTTTATTTTGTTGTTTCTGAGATGAAAGACAAAACAATAAGACTGAGTAAATTTTTTTGCCAGTCTTTATTTTTTCAAGTTCAAGGAGAAGTTTACATTCCTGTTATAGAAATATGACAAGCATAATTGACGCTAATGTTTCGTTGTACGCTACACGACAAAGTTTTAGTCAAAGTCCGTTTATATAATTGACTATTTTTTAAGCTGACATATTGACAGCTCTTGCCTTTTATAATTAAATTTTTATTTCTAAAAGTATCAACTTGAATCATTTCCAACTTAAAAAAAAAAAACACTCATGCTAGAAAAAAAAGTTCTCATACTAAATAATAAAAACTATAACAATGATGTTACATAACATAATATTCTCATGAAATTTTGTGCAGGTAGAAATGGAGAAGATCAATAGGAAAAATATTAGGTAGAAATGGAGAAGATCAATAGGAAAAATATTAGCTCTTTTTTTTAAGACCGTAGATCTTACAATGGATACGAAATAGAAGAATACTATATTATACATGTTGTTTAACTATTATTTGTTTAAATTTTTAGTTAAATTTGTAGAGGTGATAAAATGGGTCAGCTTGGCCTGTTTTAGTCCGTTCCGTCCTTGATCTGTCAAAAATGAGTTGGGTCGGGTTGGCTCACCAATAAAAAACAAGTTAGATACTCTAACCCGTCACGTATCAGAAAGGGCCAGTAGATTGACCCGTCACTTTTTTTTCTATTTTTTTAAATTTCTATTTATATATATAAATTTGTTTATATAATAAAAGAAATTTAATTATTTTTTTTATTTTTAATTTTTAAACATAAAAAGTTAAAAAAGAAATGGTTGACGGATCAGGACGAACTGACCCACCTTTGGCCCATCAGTTTTACGAGTTAGGAGAGTCGGACCATAACGGATTGAAAATCTCATCCTAAACATGTTCTTTTCTTGGTAGACTGGCGAACCTGATGCATTTTAACATATTGACTAATTTTTATAATTAACATATTATTATGATATATTGGGGTTAAAAAACTTTTATTATTTATTTATCTATTAATATATATATATATATATATATATATATATATATATATTTACTATTTTTTTGATAAAAAGATGATTTTTTTAATGTAATTCTAGAAGGTTAAAAGTAAAAATAATTGTTTCATTAAGAGTTAGACCTTGTGCACATTTTATTTTCCTTGGCATATGCACATAATTTAAATAAAATAAAAATATTAACGTGTGAATTTGCTCATGAACTTCATATTGATGCAGGCTATTTAAGAAGGTGACTACTTAGGCATGGAAATGAAAGACATTACCAACACGAAAAGTTTATTGGTACCAAACAAACAAAGTAGGTGTTGTCCATGAGAAGAATAAAAACAAAAAGAGAAGGTGTCATATATAGCATATAACAAGTGTCTCCATTAAATTTGAGGCCAAGAACACCTTAACATGCATTGTTCCACAAATAAAGAAAATAAAATAAAATTTATTTTGCTTGTTTTGGCGTTGCACCGAAGATCCAACAAATCAGCAACTAATACGTGCATATCTATCTCTTCATCCTTCATCTACGTGTGTCCATGCACGGCATCCTCAAAAGAGAGAAAATCACATACATGTAAAAGTCAAGTTATGCTTTAAAAAATTACTTCAATCAATTAATAATATAGGTTGTCCTACAAAATTTCCAACTAGTAATGTACTTAATTTTATTAGATTGTTATTACTTGCTTTACTTTATTTAATTTACCAAATTTTGGTTTATAAAAAAATAACAAGTAAAGTAGTTAATGTTGGAAGATAGAGTTGAACTTTTTGACTATTACTCCTTTTGTTCACACAGCTTTAAATATAAACTCGATTGTGTTTACTTATAAGCCATATGGTGTAAAAAAATTGAAATATTCAGTGTTTTTCTTTTTGTACATTAAACAAATTATATGCTAGAACACCAACAAATTTTTTACATATATACTTTGTAATTTTTTTTAGAACATTATGTGGATTAGTTATACACAGCTCTTAAAACGCACTTTTATCACATTCCTTTTTAATAAACCAAGAAACAAGTTTGAGCTTTGAATGCATCACACCTCTCAATTTTCAATGACCCCATTAATTATTAATTATTCTTTTATATATTATAATTAACCGATTGATACGCCTCACTTCCATTGATAATATAAATTTCTTGACTGTATGCATGGATCTGGCTGTAAACAAGAAGGGGCAGTTTAATTTATTGATAGTTATATATGAACCGTAGTAATACATAAACCCTAGTAAAGTTTACCCAAGCTTCAATAATAAAATGTCATAATTAATCTTAAAAAACTAAAAAAGAATTCTTCATTTTTTATTTGCATCTTGTCATGTATAGGAATTTTGGAATTTTAAGCTATACTTGATATTTTTATGAAGTTTATATTATGTAGTTATTATGTTTAACATTCTTTTTAATAAATAATACTTATTTAAGTTTTTATCTGTTCTTATTATTGATTACAAATTTACAACACCATTAGAATTATTATGGGCCTTTAGCAATAATAGATGTTGCTCTCCCACTTTTTAGCATTAATAACGATGAAATTAAATTGTTTTTTAAATATTTGTTTTTATTCAACAAATATTAATAAATCTACACCAATTTGGTATCATTTATTTTTCCGAGTCTTTGATTCGATTCAAGTATTACTTTGATGAAAAGAAAAAAAGGAGACAACATGGGACAGATTAAAAATTAGAATAAAAATATTAAAAAATTAGATTATATATAGATAACAAAATAATTGTTAATTTTTATAAATTTAAACATAATCAGATCCTAATTTACAACATGGACTATTTATTTTTTCCACTATTAAATTCGATTGCTCACTAATTCAACTAAATGCAGCCTTTTGGGATCAAAGTAATATGGAGAGTAAGTTATGTATGTAAAAAAGAAAAATAGCAAAAACACATAAATATAATACTACTAAAATCATTAAGATTAATCCAAGAAAATTGAAACATAGAACTCTTTCTTACCACCAGAAAAAACTCTATTAGAAATCAAAGCTTATTAACAAATCTACTGAATTACTTATCAAACATTAACTCAATTATACCACCATGACACGATAAAACATTTAAAATAAAGTATGAGACAGAAGACAGATATCTTAATGATTCATCAAGTTAACTATCAAATTAAAATGACAAGCTGTGTAATAATTTTGTTAAAAAAATAAAAAATAAATATTTTTGTGAATAGTAGAAAAGTAATGAAACATAAGTTAAAGAAATGGGCGTGAGTTCTAAAAGAGACAAAAAGTGCACCCATTGTGGGTATGTAAATATGCGAAAACATGTGGCGGTAGAGAATATATTATAGAATTTTGAAGCATGCAAGATGATAGAGTGAGTGATGAAAGAGAAGAAGAAGACATTGGATGCTAAATGAAAGGGTGCGTAGGTGCTGCCGGTCTAGATGGGGTAGAACGCAGAGGATCATGCGTATTCGTCGCCACTGCTTTATGCACTCATGTTTCCCGGGCTCACTCCATTTTTATCTTAAAAGTCACATTATATATAGAGAGAGAGATAGTGGTAATAATAGTATAGTGCATGTATTCAACTTGGTCTTCTGCTACACCTAGAACCCATTTACTGCTCATGCTTCCCGTTTTCTCGCACACTGGTCGACTCCTCTGTTGCACACTGCTTTTTCATTTGTTCTCGCAAACTTCATGTTACCGTCTCGTAGGAACCACCACCCAGAAAGGGCAAAAGCTGTTCTGTTTTTTTGACGATAATAGTTCTTGTCAAATTAAAATACGCAATGTGATTGTAACTTCTCCAATTGTTTATACTTTGTCCCCAAAAGGGAGCTTCATGTTGTGTCAAGGGAGCAACACATTGTCCTCCCACCAATGGTTGGTTAATACACTTGTACATGTTTAAAAGTATCTACATATTGTCGAGTGAGGAGAAAAAAAAAATAGAAATGATACTATTGAGTGACAAGAAAGAAAAAAACGAGTTCATTTAAGTTTAGATGATTAAGATTAAAATTGTTCTCATATCAAATTTGTTTATCATCAACCATATCATCATATATCAGCTATTATTCTACTTTGAGTTCGAAACTTCATCATAGTTTTATTTTTAAAAAATAAATTAGAGAGTTGAAGGAGACATCGATATTTAAATAAAAAATTTGTTGAAATAACATTATTATAAAATAATCGCATAAAAGATATTATCTATTTTAAAACTTAAAATACTATTAATGTTTTGTTCTTAAAAAACAGATTGAAATAAAGTTTGTTGAAATTACATGATTAAAATCAATTAATGCATCCAAAATATTATTATAAATTTAAACTATTTTATTAATTTTTAAATAATGTAATGAAAAAATAAATTAATCTAAATTGTATAGTTGAATCAGTGAGACCAAATTGTTAGACCATCTTAGATAATCTAATGATTATCTCAAGATTGATCTATGCCAGTTACTCATTCATACACAAGATGACTAATAAGTTATTTTAAGATTTTTTTTTGGTTAAAATAGTTTGTTGCGTCCTCGTTTTTGTCGCAAAATATCAATTTGGTCCTCCTATTTTTATTAGTCTCAATTCGGTCCTTATTTTTGTAAATTAGTATCAATTAAGTCATTTCCGTTAGTAGAGAACTAACACGGTTAAGTAGGTGTCACGTGTCAGCTCCTCGTTTTTTGAATTTTTTATTTGAATTTTTTATTTTTTTAAAATTAATTTAAAAAGAAAAAAAGTATCCCACGTGTCACGTGTGTAGTGTGTGTAGTGTGCCACGTGTCAATCTAATATGGTGACACGTGTCAAATTATTGTATGAATCTCAATTTGGTCCTCATATTTGTTAATTTGATTTGATTTGAGTCCATAAATTTTTTAAAAAATTTTCAATTTCAGATACTCCAAATTTAGATCAAATTTTACTTTTATATAATGTTATGATTATTTTTATTAAAATTGATATTTTTATTAAATATTTTAATAGTATTAATTGTATTTAATATTAAAATTTTAAATATATTTATTTTAATTTCTTATAAAATTATTTTAAAATTTTACATTTGAATTTATAAAATTGTTATTTTTAAGCCAACTCTAAAATATTGTTGATATAGAATATTATAAAAAATATTTCGAATATAAATTTATTAATCTATATATTTATAATTTTAAAATAAAATTTAAATAAAGTTTAATGTAAAATATAAATTTAAATAAATTAAATATTTTTAAAAATATGTAATAGAAATATCACTTGTAATAAAGTGTCATCATTACATTTTTAAAAAAATTAAATTTTTTCTAAATTTGGAACACATGAAATTAAATTTTTCTTAAAAAAATTGGACTGAAATCAAATCAAATTAACAGATATGAGGACCAAATTGAGATTCATATAATAATTTGACACGTGTCACCATATTAGATTGACACGTGGCACGCTACAAACCTGACATGTAGCATAAATATTTTTTAAAAAAATTAAAAATTTAAAAAAAAAATTAAAAAAATTAAAAAAATTTAAAACAATGAGAAGCTGACACGTGACACCTACTTAAAGGTGTTAGTTCTCTCCTAACGGAAAGACTTAATTGATACTAATTTACAAAAATGAGGACCTAATTGAAACTAATAAAAATACGATGACCAAATTGGGATTTTGTTACAAAAACGAGGACAAACGGAATATTTTAACTTTTTTCTTTTGTATGGAAGTACTTTTTCCAATATTTTTCTGTTGAATCATCAATTATTTTTTATTTTAATTTAATTATCGTAAACACCAATTTTTAAATAAATTAAATAATTGTGCATGTAATCTTATAATTAATATTCACTTATATTTCATAAGAAAATATAAAATAAAATGTGCAACTTAAGCCATCGCGGTTCATGGTTGCATGAACAAAGTGAACATTAAAAAATAAATGTACCAAATGAAAAAAATTGAAGTGTTTCTTACCTTTATATTTGAAGTAATTTTTGTAAGTAATTAAAACGATTTAATATTAATATATTTTTTTATAAAATAGATATATGTGAAATAGACGTCAACTCTAACAGTAAATTTGAAAACAATTAATAAATAAATTAAAAAATAATTTAGTAGAGATTATAATGATATAATTTGATGTTTTTATTAATTATTATTGTTTTATTATTATATATACAGTTTTGTGAGTTCATTTATAAAAAATAAATCATTTCTTTATATTGTTAAAATTTTGACAAAAATATAGACTTAACCTGTCCAAACCATTTTTATATATCGAATTAGGCTAGATTGACTTATTTTAATATTTCCACATGAAACATGTTAAAAATGAAAAATTAAATCAGATAATTATGACAAATCTATCATATCTATAAATTACGAAAAATAGATAATTCCTAAATGAGTTCTTATAACATTATTTCATGGAAAGATAAAGATATAATTCAAAACACGTTGTTATATGAATATGAATACCCTTTTAATAAATTCTTTCGGGAAACATCGTAACTAGAATAAATATGGTGGTGAAGAATCATTACGATAAAGCAGAAGGAAAGAAAAGTTTCAGTGGCTTTTAAGTTAGATGATATGATATGAGTTTTCCTGCATGAAAAAACTCACTTTTGTTTGATTGAATTGTGAGTCATCATCACGATTTCTATAAACTCAGTATAATACGATGATGACATATATTCTAATCGATAAGGTACGACAAGTTTCTTTCCTTCAACAGGGATATGCTCTCATTGATGCCCAACTTGGATAAACATGACTAAGAATGATTGTGTAATTAGCCAAAGCTAATTAAGAAGGTACAAGTTTTTGTTTTCCACTTCAAAAGGTGACCATAAATTGTTTCCAAAACGCAAAACATCGTAATCTTCATACATATACTTTTTAATTTTGAGAACTTCTGAAACCTGTAAACCGACATTGATAATTTATCTCAACGACAAGGTCACTAGTTGATGTGGATGGAAGTTGTAATTTTGCAAGGCAAAAAATCTTCAACAAACTAATGACGCATATATTCGTGAATGTTAAGTATTAATATAATCAGAAATTAGTTATATTTTTAAGTATATTTTTACAAATGTAAATGAATTTATGATTTTATTTTGATAATTAATTTGGTATATATACTACAACAAAATCTTTAATCCTTTGATCAATTTTAATGAAAAAGAATAATTTAACTAATTTGAATATTAATTTATAAATTAAAAATATTTTATTTGTGACTAAAATAGTTTTAAAAAATTATAATTAATTTTAAATTCGTAATTAAAATCGGTAAGAATATTTTGGACTACACATCTACTTATTATTTTAAAATTTTCTTGTAGGGATATATTATGTATTACAAAAATTATACCTTTAAATTTATCTTGTTATTAATTTTTTCTAGAAATAATTGAAAAAAAATATCAATACAATATAAAATTTTAATTTAATAATAAATTGTTAGAAACTACATCAGAAATAAAATATGCATTCATTGTAAGAGTTTATACATCTTATGTCGGTATCATTTGATTTTATTTGTTTATATACAATTTCTTTTCCCTTTTGGTAAGAAGGTTTGGTCCATGAAAAAGGCTCCAATAACAAGAAAATGTGGGGTGTGATGAACACCGCTTCAAGTTCAACGCTCTCTCTCTGGTCCAAGGTGGATAAGTGCATGATCATCACCGCTATGTTGTGTTTGCATGTAGCACAACCTTTTGTCCTCCTCAATCGACAACGACAATACCCTGAATAATAATAATAATAACCAAGTACGGTAACAATAAGCATTCGGTTCTGCATAAAAGAAAAACAAGTCCTACATATCGGAGAAGAGGCGGTGGCAAGCCAGACTAACGGCGGTGCTGATGTCCGTGACTGTTGCAGCAATCGCACGTAAATCAGCGACAGATTTGCAAGAGTTGCAAATATGAACAGGGCACACAAACATTGAAAAGACACTCAGCTAAGAACTTGTACCTTCTTCACACATCTCTATTTTGTTATGTTTTGGAATTAAATAGAGCGAATTTCCGGTACATAACTATATATAAATTTGTAAAATTTGTTGGAAGTTATAAGTCGATTTTAAAATAAGATTAATTTATAATATAAGTAAAAATAAAATTATTTTTTTATTAATTAGTTTTGTTTTATTGGTTATCGGATATTTTATTTATGTTTGGTATGAAATGTATATGTTTCGACATGTAAGAGAGTATGTGTACGTATATTGAAAGTTCAATATCAACTAGAAATAAGATGGTCAATTATATATATATATATATATATATATATATATATATATATATATATATATATATATATATATATATATGTATATATTGAGTGTACACATTATTTTATAAGTCGGTATTTTTGTGTTGAATTAGATTTAATCATTTTTTAATATGATATTAGAACCATATGAAGCTTATTCTAAGAAGATTAGTAATTTATTGGACTTATTATATCATTCATTATTATCAGACTACTGTTAATTTAACGTTTAAAAATATATGTTTTGAAATGAATAAGTGTATCAAAGATCTATTCTAACTATAGATAAAACAAATTTATAATATACAAGGTAGTACAAAATTCATTTTGTAAATTGATTTTATAAGTTCAAGTTAAGCTTAATTCTCATTCATACATAAGTATTAAGTTTGCAGATAAATTGTTTTATAAGTTAGTTTTTTTGTTTTGAGTTAGACTTAAATCCACTTTTAAATTTGTTATTAGAGTCATTTGAAATCTATCTAGAGATGGCAACTTGGGATGGACTGAGTATTTTAGTCCGTTTAGGATTGTCTTGCTTAACTCGTGGCCCAGGCCAATAAAGGGTCAACCTACATTGACTTAAATTTCTCGAATTTAGTGGCATCAACACAACACATCATGTGTATTTTTTATCAGCAAGTTGCTCATCAGAGTTTTTTCTCTAATTCATCAAAAGCAACTTCATTATTCTACTCTAAATCAAAGTCATTTTTATTTTCAACATACTGTACTTAAATATTAGGAAATATAAAATTTAAATATCACCTTTTTTTTATAAAAAAAGGCTTATAGAATTTTTTATTTTTACTAATTTAATTAAATAAAGAATAAGGTTATTAAAATCCTACTCCTTGGTGAAAAAATACAAAATAAATAATTTCTCATGTGGGCTGACTTGCAAACCTACGGATCAAATATTATACTAAGCGATAGAGAGAAATTAGTCTGTATTTCTTAGGCAGAACAGACCACCCAGTCCGCTTTTTATATACCAAATCCAAGACGGACCAAAACAGGGTGGGTCGACCCACATTATCATCCTTAATTCTATCCTAACAAAATTAGTTATTTATTGAACATATTGTATCATTGTATTATCGAACTACCATTAATTTCACACTTAAAATATATATGTTTGTGGAAATTTACATCAATATTTGTAAGGTGAGTACATAAGGATGGCTGATGTGTCTTTTTGTGTTGGTGAGTTGTGGAGTGTAACTAATGAAGACAAGTTTATGAGTTGATGTCTATCTAGATAGAGGGGTGTTTGACTGTGAGAAGTGCCACAGAAAAAAGCTGAAAATTGAATTGAAGTTTGTGTTTGGTTTGGTTTATTCATTCATAGACATATATATTAGGCGCTTCTTTAAAGAAATACCGTTAAAAAGGCTGAACTGCAATGAAGCATTGCTAAAATTAAGGTTCATTTTTAATAGTTGTAGCATAGCATAGAATCACTAAAGCTGATTCCTTTGTTTATTTCTCAATCAACTTACTTTGGACGCACTCTCTTCCTTCTCTTCTCTCCACGCTTTTGACCAACAAACACTATTTTCAAGGAGATATTAAAATCCTACTATCAATTTTCTTTTTTGCAATAAATTACACATTAAATTTCACACAATTCAACTTTAATTAATACTACTACTGTCAATGAACCATGCTTTACCTATTACTACTCTATTGACTGTTTTCGGGATTTCTTCATCATTTATGACTTTATTAAATTCTATACATACTCGCAATAAGTAAAGTTCATGATTCTGTAACTTTTACTAACTCTTACTCATAAAAACCGAATGTACAGTTTTAGTGCTATAAAATATTTTATTTTTTGTTTAATTAATACCATCATGACTTCAATAAAAATAGAAAAATGATAGTCTCAAATATAAGATATTATAATTAACTTATTCTAATTTAAAAATAGATTTATTTAATTCATACTATTATTTTATTTTGATGATATTTTTGCTTCTCGTGATATTAATTACATACCTTCAAAATAGAGAAATTTTATTTTGACTTGAAACAGCTACCAAAAAAACCGAAGTCCTTATCATCTATGTTTTTAAAATGAGATTGAAAAAAAATATAGTAACATTCTTGAAAAATTTTAAATCAATGTTTTAAAAACGTGAATGACTTATATATATTTGAATTTAATTTATCTTCTCAATTAAAAAAGAAATACACTAATATATAATAAGTGATAAAATAAGCATAACAAATAGTTTATCTTCTCAATTAAAAAAGAAATATACTAATATATAATAAGTGATAAAATAAGCATAACAAATAACAAATTACTCGTAAATAAGATAATTATGATGTGATAAGTTCTAATATATTTCTTGATATCCTTAAGGTATTGTTTAAATCATTACACAATACTAATTTTTTTTGCGTAAGTGAATATATTTATTATTTAAGTATTAGAGTAACAAGTGAGAAGAAAATTTTCTGAAATTACTACTAGAGCTATTAGAAATAATGGCTGTTGATAGGACAACGACATAGGTAGAACGAGAAAGAGAGAAAGAAGAGGAAGAGAAAGAAAAAGAAAAAGAAGATTTAGAATTTTATTGAAACCCAGGATCTCACAGTAATAACCAATCAATATTTATCAATGAATTGGTGATAATTGATAGTTGTCCACTAACTATGAAATTTACCAATAATATTGATAACCTTATTATCAATAAATTTTTTACCTAATAAATTTTTTACTGTTAATAATTCGTTAATAAAATTGAATTAGTCACAAAATTTTCTAGTTACAATAAGATCGTTTCTATTAATAATATACAAATTTTTCTAGTGATGTATCACCCCATGTATAATCATATTATTCTAAAAATATTAAAATTAAAAAATTAAAATAATATATTGATTAAATTAAATAACTTAAGTAACACTTTTATAATAACCTAGGTAATTTTATTTTTATCATTTTATATAAAAGTAAAGATATTTTTGGGAATGAATATAAAATTATTTATTATAAATATATGAACTTTAAATTATACTTCTATATACTTAACAAAATTTTAAATTACACCATATTTGTTATTTTAAATAATGCACCTTGTAAGGAATTAATGTGGAACACACATTAGCTTTTTTTTTTTTTTGGATATAAATTTTCTACAAAATTGTTATCATCAAAATATTTTTGAAACTCTAAAAATATGTAATTTAACTATTCATCAAGTTTATTCCATATATTTCATATTATAATAAACGGTCAGACTTTTATGCAACTAAAGTCTGTCATCAATTAATGTGAATCATAAATTCATTAAATGAACTTATGTTAATTTTAATTGTTTATCCACATTAATCAAATAAAACATAAATGACTTGATATTTAAACATTATATAATTCGGTTAGATTTCAATATTTTTAGTGGGACTGATTTAAATATTTATATACCTAAATTAAGGAACTTTTAAACTAATTACTAAAAAACGATAAACTTAATAATATATTAAAATAAATGTTTTTAACAATTCTCTTAAATAAAAAATTTATTATTAAAGACCACTGGATAAAAATATAATATTTTGAATCATTAAATTTTATTTAATAAAAATGACATTTATAAAAGTACTAAATTATTTGGATCATAAAGGAAAGAAAAATTAAAGTAACAGATTTAATGAAATAACTTTTGTCTATATTAATATATTTTAAAAAAATTAATAAAATATTTTTTAAATAATTTGATGTAAGAAATATTTTTTAAACATATGAATTAGAATAAAGTATATTTTGAATTGAAAAAATATATTTATAAAAATTAATCAATAAAAAGTTAAAAAAAACATATATTAAAATGAATTATTTTAAAATTAGTCAAATTTAAATCAAATTATTTTATTTTATGTATTATTCTATTGTTTATTATTATTTTTATTTATCCAGAAAACATAATTATAATCAATGACAACTAATTATTATTTCTTTTTTGTGATTATTTATTTTTGCTTTGTATCTTTATTCATATTTTTATACACATTTGTGAGGATAGCTTTCTCCATCACTCGTACTTGTGTGATGATATCATAGGAAAGTTATTTGTACTTTTTTTGTTTACATTTATATTCTTACTTCCGTTGTTCATTGGTCTTGCATGTGATATTAATCTTCTGCTCCAACATTCATATTCATTTTTATGTGATATTATTCTTTCTTTTTGCATGTCAAAAACCTTGCTTGAACTACAGTGCATTGTTTGGCCATGTTCAATACAAATGAAGATAGTTGTTGGAAGTGTTCCTAAAAGTTTGTGAATGCAAAAACAGTCCTTCACATTATGCTTCCTTTGTCCTTGTGTTCCTTGGTATGAGTTGCTTACTTTCTTTGTTTGTTTTGAGTTTTCCAGTAATGTTGTTGTTTGCAATTGTGACTATTGTGTTTTTGTTGGACTAAAGGTATTTTGTTTTGAAAAAAATAATTTATGTCATTAAGTTCATTCATAAACATGTTAAATTGTTTGTATGTTGTTGCTTTATCTATGATACAGTTCCTTATCCTAAGTTACATAGTCGGAGAGGTGTAAACTTATGTATCCATACACCAATAACATAGACTTCTCACATATTCAATGAAATCAATGAAAAAAAATAAAGAAATAAATATAATTAATGCGAATTATATTTGTTATATATCCCTATACCAATAACCTTAGACTGTTCATATTTCATTCTTTATTCAATGAAAAAAAGAGAGAGAAATGAATATGATTAATGTGAATTAAGTGTAATAATATGTCAGGGTTAATCAAACTGATGTACAATATCTTTAATAATCAAGTAGTAACTTCATGCGCTAAATATTATAAAACAACCCAAACTCCACTAAAATGTTCAATTCTTTCCCAAATTTAGAACAGTGTTCAAAGGTTAAAAAAATTAATTAAATATGAATCTTTACAAAACTTTTAAGAGTGACTTTATTAAAGAGTTGGTGATTCAAAACAAGAATTTAATTAATTCTATAAATTTTTAAAAGAAATGAATAGGTTCTTTTATTTTGATTTAATCATTATAATCTAATTATTTTTTATATGTTATTTTTTCTTGTATGTTTATACTATAATAGATAGATATAGATAGATGGATGTCACACTACTACACCAATTTGAATTTATTATTTTAATTTAAAATTTGGTTTCAACATTTCATAAAAGTTATATTTTGTTTTTAATTTAATTTAATGTTCAAAAGTATACTTCTAAAATAACAATATAACTTAGGCATAAAATAGTTATCAGCGTTAAATATAAATTTGTTTTTAACACAAACAATACAGTACAACCACTGCACAAATTTGCCCACTGTACAAATTTGTCTACAAAAAAAAACTTCATTGTATTCCATTAGCTAAATCAATTAAAATTTTCCCACTCCCATTAATCCACACTTTCAATCCAAATAAAACGCTATGGTATAAAATAATCAAACATTAGGAATAATTAAATCACGTTTAGCAGCTATAATATAATCCGGAAATAATGTGTATCCGTCTCGTGCAGGTCTTCGTTAATAGCAGTATTTGAATGTGAAAAGTGACAGAATTGGTTGGCTGAATGAGGAAGTGGGGGAACAAGAGTTACGGGTTTGAATTTTGCGACTGGACCCAAACCATTTCCGGAACAGCTGCATGTAAGACAAGTGTGTCAAACGCCAAACCCAATTTAATTTCCCTTCCTTAAAAAACAACCAAGTACCCCAACCCCACTTTCGTAATTTCTCACCCTTCCCCAACCCAACCCTATCAAACACCCCAGCCCGGATCTTTCGCGGACGTGTTTCAGACAATTTTTCTTCCGCGCAGAGCCAAAAGTCACTTCTCTCCACTCTTTCTTTATTATTTCTTCCCCTTCCGTTTCTCTCTCTCAAAAACCCCCCTCTGCCTTTACGCTGAAACTCTTGCCATTATATAAACAACTCACCACCCTCACACACTCTCTCTCTTTCTCTTGCTCGCACCATTCCTCTGAAAACGAGCAACCCAACCTTGCATGCATTCTTCTGCTTCTCTCTTGGTTTATTCTCTGCTTTTAATCCATCAAAACTAACATGGAGAAGAAGTAACTATCTGTTCAACCAGTAACGCCTCTCTCCGGAGTAAGAGTTTGTTTCAGTTTTGGCCCCTTATTAAGCCTTTTTTTCTGTCTCTCAATCAACTGTTACTCATTTTCTGCTTCTTCAGAAAGTTTTTCTCATTCTCAGGACTTCATTTTGCACCATTCTTATCCCTGTACCAATCAATGGCACGTGCCACTAACTGGTTATCGTTCTCCCTCTCCCCCATGGAAATGCTCCGAACCTCTGAACCTCAGTTCGTGCAATACGACGCCGCTTCCGCCGCAACTAACTCGCACAACTACTTTCTCGATAACTTGTACACCAACGGTAATATATAGTAGTTACTTACTACTTACTTACTTCCTTGCTTACTTACTAGTTACTGCTTGCTTGTTTCGAGAAAACAAGCGCACGTGAGAGATCGCTGAAACCGTTCGTTTTGTGTGCAGGGTGGGGAAACGGGAACCTCAAACCTCAGATGCTGATGGAGCAGAATCTGAACCAGAACGACGTCAGTTTTGTCGAATCCTCCCAGTCGCAGAGTGTCAGCCACGCGCCACCGCCAAAGCTTGAGGACTTTCTCGGCGACTCCTCCGCGGTGATGCGTTATTCCGACAGCCAGACGGAGACGCAGGACTCATCGCTGACTCACATGTATGACCACCATCATGGCTCTGCGTACTTTGGCGACCAGCAGGATCTCAAGGCCATTGCTGGTTTTCAAGCTTTTTCTACCAACTCTGGCTCCGAGGTTGATGATTCGGCATCCATTGGAAAAGTGCAACCCAGCGAGTTCGGGACTCACTCTGTTGAGTCCTCTGGAAACGAGTTTGCCGCGTTTTCCGGTGGTCCCACCGGCACTCTCTCGCTGGCTGTCGCGCAGAGCTCTGAGAAGGCCGTCGTGGCAGCAGATTCCGGTAGCTCGAAGAAGATCGTGGATACCTTCGGCCAGCGGACTTCTATTTACAGAGGTGTCACCAGGTACACTGATTTTTCATTTATCCAATATTATCATTGAATCTATCCATTTCATTACTGCTTTATGTTTTTTGTTTGTTGGGTTGTGTGTGAACGGTGCTTGTGCTACAAAAAATGAGGTTTCTCTTTTTCTTACCCAAAGGATCTTTTGGGAAGTTGAAAAAAGTAGCTTGCGAGTTCTTGTCTACTTGTGAAAATATACCAAGATAGCGATTTTAGATGCGGAGTATTGACAATGGCTTGAGAGAGGTCAAGGTCATAAATTTGGCCTATTTCATGTTAGATTGTGATTTTCCTTTAATTTTTTTTTTTTTTTTTCATCAGGCACCGATGGACAGGTAGATATGAAGCGCATCTTTGGGACAACAGTTGCAGAAGAGAGGGTCAAGCCAGGAAAGGGCGTCAAGGTCTATCTCTCTCTGTTCTTTTTAAAACAAAGAAAAAAAAAGAATAATGAAGGAATAGGTGTGATGGTATAGCAGTGAAAAGTGGCTTGCATGCATTGAAGGTGCAGTTAATGGTTGGAGTGGGGTAGGACACCTGGGGTTTCTTTGTGAACAGTGGTTTTTATGATTGACTGATGGGTGTATATGCATATATATACTACGGTGGTAGTACTTGTTGTGTTACTTCACTGTTTCTGCATTTTTCTTTCAATTGATTTGATCCGATGTGCCGCCATTTTGCTCCTTGTGAGTCGGGTGTCTCTGCTTTCTTGTCTGGTCAGACATGTTAATCTCTCATCGCTGTTCTCTCTGCATTCTCTCCCTGTTCCGTACGCTTTCATGTCTAGTATCTTATCTATCCGTCCTTCCCCTTCCTCATTAGTCATGAGTCATAACTGATATGCTGCATTAGGGCTTAGGGCTTTGGGCTTTATCTTTTGCTTTTGCTTTCCCACTTGCCAGGGAAATGGCAAAAGCCGTGTTTGACCACATCACCCATCACTCCCATATTGAGATTTGTACTTGCTTCCATTAACAAGGAGGAGCCTCTACTGTAGCTATGAAGCGTTTAAGACACTGCTTCTGGCCCCCATCTCAGAATAATGTTCTGAAACAAACTCACGGGATTTCTTAGATTCTATGTTGCAGGGACAAATAACAATAATATTTTTTACCTTGTCTCTTTATTGGACGAGAGATGATAAAGAAACGGCAAAAAGGCGATTTGTCTACAATCCGTTCCCATGAGAAATAGGCAATTCGGCATTTCTGTTTTCGGTGTGTTTTTTAATGCCGGGATATGTCTTTGACTATAAGCTATCTACTTACTATGATTGTTGAGGTTTTTATTAACCTGAAAGGAAAATTTGATTATCACTTTGCACAGATACCATCAATTTTTGTCTTTAAATTAATGTTGTTCGTAGATACAACCTTTTAGTACAAATAAAATTCGACTAGTCCTTGTTATAGGAAAAGAGGATGGGGTCGATGGATCTAATCCAGTGTACAGTTGTTTTCATCCTATCTAGCAGCCATAAAGGGCGTGAGAGAGAAAAAAGAAAAAAAGGTTGGGTTGTGCGCATGCACAGTGGCAATTGGCGAGCATATGATCACTTTTCTTTGGGCCATTTGCATTTTGGGTTAGAAAAGTAATTTTTGGCAGATAATTTTGACTATTCCGTTAGCTGATGTTTGATATTTTTGGCTTTTCCTTTGCATGGAACGGGACTTTGGTGCATTTCTGGCTGTCATTCAACTTTTTGACTCTTGTACAGTTTATTTGGGTAAGTAGTACTTTTCATTTAGATTTGGTTGAACAACGCTTAATAATATATCTTTAACTTTTTCTCTTGTTTGAGAGATGGTTGTGACATAACCCATTGTCATGGTTATCATCAGGTGGATACGATAAGGAAGAAAAAGCCGCGAGAGCTTATGATTTGGCAGCTCTAAAGTACTGGGGTCCCACTGCTACCACCAACTTCCCTGTAATGCAGTCACTTCTTTCTTGTATTCAGTTTTGATAGATCTTAGTTGCATGAAATCCTACTCATAAAAACCTTTGGGTGGGACCAAACAACACACTCTACGCAAGGAATCCTTCATATTTTAATACGCTTCTATATATAAAAATTTCTCTTTTCACAAATTGGTTGGACTGAAAGAAATATGCTTTACTTGGTATGTAAAAAGTTCAAGAAAGGGTGTGTATGGTATCTTCATACTAACGTGACAAGAATGAAAAGAATGCATGCTTTAGTATCGTAACTAAACATCACTCACCTTATTTTCTATCCTCCTTTCTCAGGTGTCCAATTATTCAAAGGAACTGGAGGAGATGAAGCATGCAACGAAGCAAGAATTTATTGCATCACTGCGAAGGTTTGCTTGAGTTAGCTTGTTAAAAAATTATCACAGTACTTCTTCTATGGTGTTACTGAAACTTCGAATTCCCACTATTGCAGGAAAAGTAGCGGCTTCTCTAGGGGAGCTTCGATATACAGAGGTGTCACAAGGTTTGGAGTTTAAACCTTAAAAAACTATATAACAACAACAACATATTTGTGTGTTCGATTCTGTTTTAACACTAGTAAGTTTATCATGCAGGCATCATCAACAGGGTAGGTGGCAAGCAAGAATTGGCCGCGTAGCTGGAAACAAAGATCTCTACCTGGGAACATTCGGTATATATTTGTTTTCTTCCGTAGTTGTCGTGTTATAAAAAATAACTGGTTGATTAAGATTTAGTCTAGTTTCACAGCATTGTGTTGTTGTGTGGTGAAGTAACCGATTTCACATTGTAACAGCAACGGAAGAGGAGGCGGCGGAGGCATATGACATTGCTGCAATAAAGTTCAGAGGTGCAAACGCAGTAACCAATTTTGAGATGAACAGATACGATGTGGAAGCTATAATGAAGAGTGCTCTTCCGGTGGGTGGTGCAGCGAAACGCTTGAAGCTTTCCCTTGAATCGGAGCAGAAAGTTGGTGTGAGCAGCAGTCAGCAGAATCCACCGTGTGGAAACGTGAGTGGCAGCATAAATTTCTCGGCCATTCACCAGCCTATTGCTTCAATCCCTTGTGGAATTCCCTTTGATTCTTCGGCAGCGTATTATCATCACAACCTTTTCCAACATTTTCATCCTTCCAACGCCGGCACGGCAGTTTCCACCGTCACTTCCGGCAATGCAACTGGGCTTACTGCACTTCCTCCACCGGCGACGACCGCAGCTGAGTTCTTCATTTGGCCTCACCAGTCTTATTGATCTAATCGATCTAATCAATCAACTACAACATCTTATGCTAATTTCCTGGTTATGCTAACAAATCAGAAAGCTATAGTCTCTGGCACAGTTTAGCTCTCCTCTATAATTAACACCTTTAGGCTCCTAAGAAACAAAAAAAATCAGGTTTTTGAGTTCGCTAATCTTAGTTACAGTAGAATGCTGGATATGTAACTAATTACTCAAGAAATCAGAAATATTTGGTGCATCTAAATCTTTGCACAACCATTCCCGAAATGCTTCTTATCTTTTTGTATCTTCGCCTTTGCTAAATTACCTTAATTGCCAATTCTTCTTCGTCTTTCGAATTTCTGTTCTTAACACTTTTCTGAAACACGTTCCATCGTTAATTCATTATTATTCTGCATTATCTTCATGTGATAATAATAACTTTCATTAATTTCTAAAATAAATAACGTATGTTGATTAACTGGAGTCTGGTGATCTTAATTTCTTAGACTTTATCCACTTTGTTTAACAAAATCTTGAAGTCTTAATAGTGTTATTATTAATTGTTTGGTCAGGAAGTATTGAATACTAATTGGATAATTGAGAGTAGAAAATTATTTCAAGGAATATATATCTTTCATCAGTTATTAGATTTATTAACTGTACCATAAGATGAAAACTAAACTCTTAACTTAAAGTTAAAAAATCTTACCAGTTATGTCCTATTTTTGGTACAAATATTCATTTTCTAAATTTTAAAGTACAAGTGAAATATTTCAAATAAATACGGAGAAGAAATTAGAGTGGGTCAAATTTTATTAATATCAGTTTTTTCGGCGTCTATGTTAGTTTATATCAATTTCATTAAATTTTTTTATACTCTCTTGTTTGTTTTCTCATCTCAGATCAGATATTCAAAATTATTTATGATGTTAGATATTTTATATTGCCGTTAAAGGAGTTTCAACTTAAAAATATAAAATAATCATAAAAATTAAGATGACGTAGAACGAAATAAATATTTTGTGCTATTCTATATTTTTATTCATTTCACCATTTTAACTGGAACCAAAATAAATTGTTTTCAATTAGTTTATTTTTTTAAACGCATCAAATCCAGAATAAAAGTTATTTTATGTGCGTTCTTTGGTTTTTTCCTTGCATATTATTAAATGCTACTTAAGTAACCGTAGAAGGCTCACCTTTTTTTAAAGGAATATTTAATTAAATAATAACACAGGCTACATTTTAAATTATTCAAGATAGGGAGAATGACATGTCAAAAAGAAACCATTGAGAAATGTTATTAAATTTAAAAACCTATTTATTAATGTACTCTTCTAGATAATAATAAATAAATGCGTATAATACCAAACATAGAGAGAATAGCGGCACATATTTCATTTTAGGCCCAATGGACACCTATTATTTGTGGCTGCCCACGGTACGATAGTGTCTCTAAGAAGAAGACTTTTCAATTCTGTTTTTTTTTTCTTTCTATACCACCATTATTACTAACTGCATATTCATACTAATTTAAAAAGACTAAACTATCCTTCATTACTCCACCCTAAGAGAGGAAGAATAGGAGAAAAAGAAAGCATTTTGGAAAACTTATTCCGAAAGCTATCATTTATATTTCAGGGTTTTTATTCTGAAAAGCTTATTTAAAAACTTATTTCAGTTAGTATGAAAAGTTTGTTCTGGAGTTTCTTTTTGAAATGCATTTCATATGTATTTCAGGATTTCTATTCCACAATTCTGTTCCAAAATTTCAGAAAACTTGTTCCAAGAAGATTTCTTAAACAAGTAATTTGAATGTCACTTTTACAAAGAGTACGATGCCATTTTAAGATTTTGAAGGTGCAGTTAAAAATTATTTGAGTGCAGGAAGAAAAGGCTTAAATTCTGTTTCTAAGTCTAATATTTTGGGAAAACCGAGTTACGAGGCCTCAGACTCAAAAGTCCACTACAATAAGGGGCCTTCTCCCTGCACCTCCAACAGTTCTTTTGTACCCCCAAAAAAGACCTTTATACCCTTATTTATCATTCGCGCGAGAGTGGGTGAAATTCGTTGGGATAGTAAATTTCATTTACTGCGTCACCAACCTCCTGCACCCCCAAAACTTCACTCTTAGTATTTTTCTCGCGTTTCGTTGTTCTCCATCCCAGTGCTTTTGCTCTCATTCTCTTCTCCGTGGTCCCTTAGAGTTTTTTGTCCTTCATTCATTCCGTGGTCCCTGTCCTTCATTCATTCGTTCATTGTGGTGGTGGTCCCTCTGGTTTGTATCACTTTTATTTCTTTTTTCAAGGAATGATGTTTATTTTGTCCATATCTTTACTTTGCTTTTGCATTGTGTTATTATTGAAGGTTGTGTCATTGGTTCTTTGAAAGAAGTTGGTTGTGCGTTATCTTTTCCCATCCAGGTTAGCCTTCTTACCATCTTACCAGCTTGTTAGGAGGTAAAGTTTTTTCTGTTTGCTTGTGTTTTCCGTTTCATAAACTAGAAAACCCGTCTGACGAAAAAAAGCAAAATTTACTGGAAACGGATTACAGAATCCGTTTCATACACTGTGAAACGGATTCTATAATCCGTTTTCCATGAATTTTGATTTTTCCACGTACAATTGTGAGTGAATGTATATTGTGTGATTGGTGAATTTTGTAATCATGCACCAGTTATGAATATCAGCATGCAATATGTTTTCAATTTTTGATAGCATTCACTCTTTTTCTTTGATTCGTGTTGCATATAATATTCTTATGTAATACTCGCCCTCATCTTTCATTTTTTTTGTACTCGTAAAAACAAAAACAAATCAAGAACTATAAGTGTAGGTTGAATTTCACAAATTGAAGACCAATTTAAACCAAAATTAAAGAAGTAAATCAAATGATAAAACGGATTTCACATTTCACTCCAAAACCAAAAAACACAGCCAAAACGGATTCTAGGTTCCGTTTCAGCCAATCCGTTTTTTAAAAAATAAAAATAAAAAAAAGGAAACGGATTACACAATCCGTTTCCAAAAAAAAAAGCCAAAC
>Ga0209589_1001147_pt1 | contig 42461 bp, 25 predicted proteins | sample CowpeawhiteBW_FD_187525 | JGI IMG/M metagenome (GOLD analysis project Ga0209589, IMG submission 187525) | Root nodule microbial communities of legume samples collected from California USA - Cow pea white BW (SPAdes) (version 2) | ecosystem: Host-associated > Plants > Roots > Nodule | place: USA...
AACTTTCATATAATGGTTGGTTATTGTCCTTCAAAAGAGCATCAAAGTTTGTATTTCCTTCATCACGCACCATATTATTTTGCACATCATCATCTTCAATAGCCTCGTCAAAATCATTAACATCATGTCCCACAAACCTAAAGGCATCATTCAACATATCTTCCATTGATTTCGAGATTCTAAAATATCTTCAACCACATCTGCACTTGTAGCAGCCAAAGGTTCGCTTACACTTGATCCTTCACCATGAAAATGCCATTTTTTGTAGTTTTCAGGAAAAGCTCTACATGTTAAGTATTCTTCAACAACATGCCTAGTTTGCCATTTTTAAAAACCACACTTTGAACATGGACACTTGATGACAAGACCATTACCATGTTCAAAAGCAAAATCCAAAAAGATGTTCAATCCCTTTTGATGTGATCCCAATAAGGCTTATAGCATTGGGCCAACGCCTAGGCCCAATCTTTTTAAATTTTAATTTTCTGCAATTTTCTTTTACTTTTTTAATTAAATAAAACTTGTTCTAATCGGGTTTGTTTGCTAAATGCAGTCCATCTTTCCAAAGGTGCCAATTATTGAAGTATTTGGCATTGGGCCTACGGCCCAATTCATCCCACCAATGCCGATTTTCTTCCTTCACGTAATTGGGCTTCCGCTCAATTTATTCAGTGCCTTCCAGCCCAATTTTATGTTGCAGCCCATATCCTTTCCGCATCTACATCACCAATTCCTTCACGTGCGCGCCTTGAATCTACAAGTGGCAGCTAACATGTTTCAATCAGAAACCAAGTTTATTTCCACACACCTCACCACGTTGGAAGCACCCCTATTTCAACTGGTTGGGCCCGTTTCAGCCCAATTGTAGCCAGGGCTATCATCCCCAAGACGCGAAGTCTCTCTACGCGTAGCCACACTCGTTTCTTGCGTTCTGCACACTGTGTTAGGGTTCTCATGCACAACAACCCTTTGTCACCAACACGCGTGCTCTTCTTCTAGTGCATCGTTAGGGTTCGCTCATAATTTGCCTCAAGCCCAATCTGCAACAATGTTCACACTCTCCTGCACTTACGAGGCATTGGACCACACCTAACACTCATTTCGCAAATAAACCCATATTTGTTTCTCTTGGCCGAGCAACTTTCTTTCTCGTCCCATCCTTAGTGTTAGGGTTCATCTTCACATTTGTCCTCCATTAGGGATTCTGTTTAGCTTGTCCAATCCTTAGTTTATAGGGCTTTTGTGTATTCACGCTTTCCATGTGCTTCAGTTCGGTTGCCTTTAACATCTATAAAAAGGCAAACCATTGTTTGTAATCTTTAGCTGAGATCAATGAAAAACTTAGGTTCAGAACACTCCCCTTTCGTCTCTGCTCAAACCCTAAACCCTAGATTAGGTTTCACCTCATCGGGTTTACCAATCCAGTGAGAAGCTTGAGAGAATTGTGCGTTAACTTCCATATCCGATCTCCTGTTGCATTTTCTAGTCGTTTCCACCGAACGAACGACTGCCGGAGGCCGACTCTATCGAACGAAGTCCATTTCCCGCCGATCAACGGCGTCGATGGCCTCATCACTTTTGCGTATTCAATGGTGTTTCGTGGTGTAGAAATCCACGATTTATCTATTGGCATGACTACACAAAAAAATACAAAAACAAAATTTAATTATATAACAAATACTGGTTGAAGGCCAATAATAGAGAGAGAGAGAGAGATTTTGAGTGTGCTGACTATCTAATTATATTACCAATTATTTTGAAAAAAAATATTTTAATCCAAAACACGAAGAACATAAGAATATTTAACTAATAGAGTAAGATAGAGAATGAGAAATTACTTGGATAACTATCTTTGATCCAATAAATGGTTTAATATTATGAGATTAAGCCTATAAAAGAGAAATAAATTATACATATTAATAATAACTAAAAAATTATCGCAATAATAAAAAAGAAAAGTTTCTAGTAACATCATTCTATCAATCATTGTCTACTCATGGGATAGTATGTTTACTACCAAGTAGACAACTTTCTAAGATTATGTTATCTTTTTGAAAAATTATGTTTTGACAATTTTTTTTATAAATTTGACATAATTTTCATAAATAGAATTAAAATAGATTAAATTTCTATTTTTTAATCAAAATAAACTAATAAAGTGATACTTTTTTTACCTCTGATTTGTTTGTTAAAAAAAACTTTCTTCAACTATTATTTTTCTATCTTTTTAGTTTTGTTATACTTATTTTGTATATGGTCTTATCTTTTTAAATGTTTCGAGATCTAAATTATGAAAGTTTGAAGTCCATAATTGAATTTAAAATGTAAATCCATTTGTATGGTCTTTTTTTTAAAAGGGAGACTCCCCTTCTTTTGTAAAAAGATATTAGTTGATGAATAAAAATATGCTTATCACATATTTTCATGTCTTTCTTTTAAGTTTTATCTTCTCTATAAGTCTTGAAATATATTATTTATACTATCTCTTTCCGACATAAATACAAATATACTCTACATTTATCTCTTATGAGAATCTTGCGTATAAGAAAGCAAGCTTTGGATCCTTGAATCATTTAAGATAGTAATATCTTTTTAGTAAGGATTAGAGATAAGTATAAATGGATATTTAAGCCATGAGAGTGTCACTTTATCCTATAAAGCTTATCATAACCTCTTACATTAAGATTATTACTGAAATGGTATCATAGTGTAACTATTTTTTAGGAAACAAACATGATAATAGTATAAATTATATAGACGAAGGAGATTTCCTGTATCATTACTAATTTATTCAAAGAGGTATTGTTCAGAATCTCTGATCATAACAACTTCAACCAAATAGAAATTGAGTTTGAAGGTGTAGTAACTAAAAAAGAGAAAATAAGGATCCCGAAATCAACCAAGTTATAATGAATAAATGATAGCTTGGAAGACTGAGTCCACAAGTTAATTTTTGTAAATCCTGTGAAATTATAGAAGATAGTTACTACTTTAAAATAAGGCAAATAAGAGCAGCCAAAAAATCAGCATTCATTCTAAAAGGTGACATGACAATCATAAAACCAGAAAAGAGCATTGGAACACATTTTATAAAGAGCATTGGAACACATTTTATATATTTTTTTTCAAGGTGACATGACATTCTAAATTATTGCAATAATAATAACTTGAAATACTTCCTAGGTAATAAATGAAAAAAGTTATTATAAATATAACTAGCTGTTGAAAGTGAAGACAAACCTCTCCCTGACAGCACTTCCAACAAAAACTCCTTCCTATGCACGATTTATAGTTCTACGGTTTCTAGGTAGCCTTGACCTCTTGTATTCCGCAAGCCTCAAATGTGGAATCTGTAATTATCAGGCAAAAGTTAGAATTCAGAGTTAAAAGGTTATTCAATTTAATCAAAAACACAAGAAACATAACATAGTGGCAACTAGTGGGGTGGGGTTTTGCTGAGCTAATCATGATATTGTTTGTTTCAACATTTTTTTTCATCGAAATCGTGATATTGTATAGGTGGTATCTGAGCCAATTATTTAGTATCTACTCGTCCCAAATCTATGAGAGAAACAGTTGCTATATACTATATACTGATATAACATATTTCTTTGCCATTTTCACTTTCATAGAGTTCAAGTAGCAGTCCCCTGAGGATTCAATAGCCACTAGAAATACCATTTCACACTGGATCTCTCTAATGTTTTTGCTTTCCATGTTCTCTGATTCTTAGTTAGTTTTACACTACATATAGCTACACCTGATACATTAAAAAATTTTACATGATCACTATTGTTTTTGATAAAGAAAAAAAGACTCTGGTATGTGCAGTTATATAGTCCACAAGAAGTGGAATTACTTGTTTTCATGCTCAAACAGGAGGCTGTTTGGTGAAGAGGCACCCAACTGCTCCCACAGGAAACCCTTTCTAGTGGTAGGCCCTCATGTCAATTATACAATAAACACTAAAACAACAAACATTTTCCACCAAAAACATGCAAATCAAAGGCAAAGATGAGAGACAAAGACAAAGAAAAAGAACCCACACTTAACCATATCATATATAGACAAGGGAAAGCAAAGAAACATGCAATGTTGAGTACATCATATTTATGGATTAATTAATTAACAAAATTAAGCAATATTAGCTAGTTGAGTAATAGATTCATCATATAGTTAATTGCTTTTGCGTGGCTTGCTATGGAATTTCGTATTATGTATTATGGTTTACATAAATATATATAGACTTGGATTTTGTTTAACTTATGCAGACTGATAAAGCTTCAATGTTGGATGAGGTGATAGAAAATTTGAAGCAGTTGCAAGCACAGGTGCAGATGATGAACAAAATAAGTCAATAAGAAAACACTAAAACTACACAACACAATGAAAAAGAAGGAATTGAAAGGGTAACAGAAAGCACACCCCCTGAATCCTCTTGCCATTGACGGGGCACTTGAGTCTGCTAGCCCTCTTCTTGGTGCACTTATAGACAAGCTTCCCACCTGCATTAAATCAATAACACCAAGCACATGCTTAAGAGGTCTCTCTCGTACAAAAATATGCTTAAGAAATAAAACAATGGTTCTAATCCAGAATAATAATGAGACTAAAACTAACATCGAACCTGAAATCTCAATGAGCAAATTAACCCAGCACTAGAACAACGAGAAATTAGTAAAGTGAACAACAGGAAATTCAAAACTCAGAACCCTAAATCACAATTTAGTTTGCTAAACTTACCAAAACCTAAAACCATCAAGTAGAACGGCGTTGACAACGAGCTTCGCAAACGAATAGAACGAGCAAACTTCAGAAATTGAAGAATGAAAAGGGTTATGGCGCCGCGACCACGAACGAAACAGTGAGCTCCATAAACGAACAATATTCTGCAAAATGAACCGAACAGTGAGCTCCAGAAATTGAAGAGCGAAAGGCGACGATGGGCTTTCAAATCTACGTGGGAAATGGTTTTGAAGGCTTCAGATTGACCTATGTGCACTGTGCTTGTAGGCTTCAATACAGTCAATGTGCAAACTGATTTGCTCAAAGGCTTCAATACAGTCAACATTCACTAATCTAATTAATTCGAACAGAAAAATGTTTATGATGGGATTTATTAAAATATGGCAGTTAAAATTGACATATTTTACATATAAAATATGGCAGTTTTCCACTATTAATAAATGGCGATTAAAATTGTCGTATATCACAGGTAAAATATGGTAGTTCAAAAAATGTCATATTAAGTTGTAAAAAATGGTTGTTTTAAATAACTGCCATATTTAAACTGCCATATTTAGACTGCCATAATTTTCAAGATTTTTTGTAGTGTATGTCGTTCATAATCCTCGTTGAGGCGATCCTTCCATGTCACTTCCTTCATCAACCATGAATCTCCCCTTCTCATTATCCTCTCTCGCCTTAAACTGACCAGCAACACCTTCCATCACGACTATGGCCATGATCTCCCTACCACCGTGTCCACCGACATCATCTCCCCTGTCATCACCTCACCCGCACAGAAACCTTAGACGATAGATTCTTCTCTAGTGATGATCACAATGATCGCTCCTTCTTCGACTTCATCCCTAAATCCCTCACCAATGCCACCCTTCTCATCCTTTTTCGCTTCCCCCAAATTTGAATTCTTCGATCTCATCACTAATGATAGAGTTTAGGTTTTTTAAGTCATCCACTCATAAACCACCACTACTACAAAATAGGCTTTTTAAGTCTCAAAGTTTGTACTTTTTAAGTCTGTTTTACAATAGATTTGGATTTTGCATACTTAAATTTAAATTTTGTCAATTAATCAATAGCAGACTTAAGTTTTAAGACTGTTGTTCGTTAACAAACTTACAGTTTAAGATTATTGATCAACAAACTTAAAATGTACTTTTGTTATTGTGCATAGACCTTAATTAAAAATGGGAGCGAGTTTAATAACAAACTTAAATTTGCTGTTATTTTTTCTTTTCTGACAAAACCAAAACTTGAAATACAACAAATTTCGCAGAACAAATTACATATTTCATATTGTTCAATTCAAGTACATAATAAAGTGTTCCAAATCAAAATAAACAAGTAGATGTCTAACTTAAAATTTGTAGTCTAAATAAAGTCTAACTTAAACTTTTAAAACTAAACATAATTTAAACAATACCTAATCAAAACCTAATCTCCATGTTGGAGGAGACAACTTGCCCATTGGTGTGTTGTATCGGCAATGGTGTCCTTTGATAATGGTGATGGGACATCGAACACCTAAACAAACAATGTTATTATTACTGTTGTCCAATTATAAAAAATTTTTGCCTGAATGATAGCTTTGATCAAATACATCACATAGTACCCCTATTCCCATGAAATTATTTGCCTATTGCATTGTAATAAAAGAAAGACAAATTCATATCATATAAATTGCACATAAAATAATTAATTTAATAATTAAATGATATCTCACCTTAGGATATATAATTTAAACTTGCTTTTGTATGTTCCTTTGACATAAAATGTTTATGTCACCCACAACTTTGGTTAAATTGATGACACATTAGTCATAATTGCTATGTACTTATTACTTGATATGAAAGTTTTATCATTACCCTTGTAGTAAGTTCTTAAGTTCGTTGTTGGGGTTCTTATGAAGAGAACAAAAATAGACAACTACGCAATCTTTAGGAATGATCACTATTAATTGCCAATGAGACCTACAATGAAGGGAAAATGATTAATTGAATAATTACCATAACTTTGAAAAAGAAAACTACATTTCGTAAGACTAACCCTTCAATGAATGGAGCCAACTAAACATGTTTTTGGGAGGTGGACATCCATGATAGCATATATTGTTGCTTATTAACCTTTGTGTTACAAGATTTTTAAATGGCTTGGAGCTCAATAAATCCATATACATGTGACCGACTTTGCTCCTCACTCATTACATCATGAACAATAAAATATGTTGAAGAATGGATCAATGATGATTTAAAGGATATGGTATGTGATGTTGGTGAAGAAAATATTAGAAGAGCTCATGTATATGATTCTTTGAAGTCTAATTCAGAGGAGCAATTAAACCCATGATGCACTACTTTTACACGATTATCTGTAATTTTGAAATTGTTTTAGTTTGAAAGCAAGAAATGGGTGGACCGATAAAAGTTTCATAGAATTGTTAGAATTATTGAAGGAGATGCTTCTAGAAAAAAAAAACACATTACCTAATCGTAACTATGAGTTAAAAAATTCTATGTCCAATGGGTTTGGAGTACAAGAAGATACATGCATGCCCAAATAATTGTGTATTATACATAAACGAGATTTTTGCATTAAAGGTGTGTCCAACGTTTGGGTTGTCCCGATTTAAAAAGAAAGTTGATGAGAATAGTGTTGATCAAGAAATAGAAGTTCCCCTTTTAAAGTGTTATGGTACTTTCCTATAAATCCTAGGTTGAAACAATTGTTTGTTATTAAAGAAGATGCAAGGAACCTGACTTGGCATGCAAATGAAAGAAAGTGTGTCAATCTTCTTCGACACCCAGCTGATTTTCCACAATGGAAGAAGATTGATGAATTATTTCTAGAATTTGGCGTAGAGTCAAGAATTTAAGATTTGGACTTGCTACAAATGGTATGAATCCTTATAGAAACTTAAGTAGCAAGTAGAGTTTGTGGTCGGTTTTGTTGATGATTTACAATCTTCCTCCTTCATTGTGCATGAAGAAAAAAATATATGATGTTGTCTATGCTGATATCTCGCCCAGACTGTAACACCCCAATTTAGGATTTCAAGGAATGACATAAATCATACACGTTTAGCGGAAAACGATTGTTGATGATAACGTTCATGAACAAAAGTTTATTTTTAAATTTAAACATGTAAGTCAAATAATAATTGTTTTAAAACAAACTTAATTACAACCAATCAAAGTTATAATGTCTTTAACATTTATTTGAAATAAAACTTAACAAAAGAAAACCCCAAATTCATCTCACCCTCTTGTCAATCTACTTCATGCTTGAAAAACTTGTATTATCACCTGCTCTTGTATAACACACACGTCATATGATCATCGCATGCACAACAAACACACAAATGGGGTGAGCTAACTACAAAAATAATATTTATAAAGATTGAGCATAACAAGGCAGAACAAGTATCTTCAACATCACATCAGACGAAGATATTCAAGCATGATAATCACAATCACAGATCGAGCACTATACTAAACAATGAGCTTAAACTTAAGGAGAAACATCTTTCCCTTCTCCATTGAGCAGTACTGCCTCGCGTAGGTGAGAGAGTGTAGCACTCGAACCCATCCTCTTCCACTGTCTCACACAAATGAAGAGAACCCCTTTCAACTGTCTCGTACAAGTGAAAGAGTCATCCATGGTTTCCTAGGTATAACGGGTAAGCCTCACAACAACATAGAATTGACCATACATCTTCAACATATCATATGCGTTTATCATACAATCCTTGTCTCATCATCACAAAAAACTCCAAGAAAAAAAGGTAAACAACATAACCTTTCATTTTGTAAACAACAACAACATTTTAATTGAAAAAGAATACCAACAATTTAGCTTAAAACAGCCACAACATTTTTATTGAAATAGAGCATCAACAATTTAATTAAAAACAACAACATTTTAATTGAAAAACAGAAGTAGCAAACTAATTTAAAAACAACAACAACATTTTAATTCAAGAACAGTAGCAACAATTTAATTTAAAAACAACAACAACAATTTAATTTAAAAACAGTAGCAGCAATTTAATTTCAAAACAATTGCAACATTTTAATTTTAGAACAACACCAGCAATTTAATTTAAAAACAACATCAAAAATTTAATTTCAAAACAACAATAGTAAAATTGAATTTAAATAGCAACAACAAGAATTATATTTAAACATTAACAACAAAAAAAAGAATTTAAACATTGTTTGTTCAACTTTTTCCAAAACTATCCAAATGATTTGATTCTTTTTTTCTTAGATTGTAGACTCAATTATCTTTAATTTGATTACTAGAACATAATTTTTGGAATTATGTAGAAGTTGCATTTGGAATATTTCAAACAGATTTGCACAACAGTGCCACCGTCACACACATACATATGTTACAGTTTTACTCATAATACTTTCTACAGATGTTCAATTGAGCTAATTCTTTTTTGGTTGAAAACTAGACTTCCATATATTTAATTTGACAACTAATACATTAGTTTTGGAGTTTTACACTATTTGTATTTCAAATTCCCAAACCCGAAAGATTTCAATGTCCACAACAACTTACTACTCTGGTGTTTGCTGATTGTTTTATTTATTACGCTGTCCACGAATATCCAAATGAGCTTATTTTTTTGGGTTTGAAACTAGACTTTTGTAGCTTGAATACTCATACCTATTTTTTGAAGTTGTGCGTAAGGAGCCTTTTACATTGCAAGATGACGCAAAATTTACAAAGCTGGAGACAAAAAACTGATTCAATTAAAACTTGAGGACACAATGCATTCACAAGAACATTCATATACATCATGCTTTCACAAATTAACGGTTGGTATCGCGCAACAGAATGTTTAGCGTTTGGACGAAAACCAAGAGGAGGGTGAATTGGGTTCTTAATAAAAATTGTGCTTTTAAAATTTTCCCTTTTAATATCAAAGATCAATTAAAATTATTTCCTTTATTTTAATAAACACAATAAAATAAAGATAGTTGAGAAGAGAAAATTGCACAAAGTATTTATATTGGTTCGGACCAAAAGACCTTACGTCCAGTTGTTAATCTCTCAAAAACGAGATTAACTCAATCACTAAAATAAACCAAAGTTACAATCAATGATAAAAAAGATTAGGGTTTAGAAAACACCTCTCTTGAATCACACAAGAGATGAAGACACCTCCCTTGAAATCTACAAGGGATGAAAACACCTTCCTTGAATCACAGAAACTTTTCTAAAAACTTTTTCTCGCTGTGATATTCTATTATCAGTCAGGATAATCTATTATCAGCAGGTGATAATCGATTATCAGTAATCGATTCTCAGCAAGGATAATTGATTATCATAGAGACTTTTCCCAAAAATCGATTATCACTAAGAATAATCGATTATTCTAGTGAGTTTTGCAAATAAATAAAATTCTCTTGGTGCTCTACTACTTGGGTTTTTCCTTTTGACTCTTGACATGCTAATTTAACTATTTTAAATAACAAACACAAATTACAAGACTTAAATAACTAAACCCCTAAGTCTTCAATGCATCTCTTGAATCAAAGCACTCTTTTAATTCTTCAACATTTTTCCATGCATCATCATCAAGTCTTCCTTACTTCTTCATAAGTCATCATCATCATCATCATCAAAACTCGTTAATGGAAGAAGATGTCCATCTTCTTCTTTTTGTCAACAATAACGACCACTAGTTAATGAGGTAAAATTTAATAGTTTAGTTAAGAAATTAAATTAGTTTATTACAATAAATATTGAAATTGAATAACTTATAAGTTTTTTTTTTTAATTTCAAGCACTAGATGTTGGAAGTGGTATTCCATCACTGATTGGAGCAAGAAGATCAAGCGAGGGAGACAAGACTAGCTAGGAACATACCTATAGAAGTTTAGGATCTTTTTTTGGTGTAAAGTATAAGAGGGTGTTTTACAATGATGAACGATTTTTTTTTTTTTTTGGTTTTCAACATGCAAACCTTTGGTTGATGTTGGATAAATGACATTTTTTATATGAATTATGAATGAAAATGTGATCAAAAAATTTGTCTCTAATATCTTCTTTTTTACTTTTTTAATTTATGAAAAATAGGTTAAATAAATAATGCAAGTTAAATAATTTTACATTCAAATTATGAGAGTATGAAACATCGTATTTCATTTCAGTATAGTGCATATAGTAGCGTTTTTAAGTTTCATTTTTGCATTAGAATTCTTTTTAAATAAAAAAATTACGGTAGTTTCACCATCCATTATTTGTTCATCGATTTCTTTTAAAATATACACATTACATTTGTTTAACCTGCAATTATTTATGCATTGAATATGGTGGTCTAAGCTGCCATTACTTGCACAATGCTTTAAATGGTGAGCATTGTGGTGCTTCATACAAGATCGTCATATTATACACTGTGGCGGAAAAATTTAGGTGGTACCTAGACTCACCGTAGATGCAAAATATGGAGTCATAAGCGCCATTTTATACCACAAATAGTCATCATATTTAAGATTTTTGTAAGTGATTGTTATTGGAAAACGACAAGTGCACCAATCGCACGTAGAAAGTAAGAAATATCGTTCTCTCCACAGGGACTTGTGCAATACATGATAACTCCCACAATTCACAACTCAAATAGATAACAAAGCTCATAAAAACCCAAAGAAACTCTTTTTGGTATTTTATCAAACAGTTGGTGTGCAACAGAAATTTAACATAGATTATATACAATTGTCAAGACTAGATTTCATTCCCTTTATTCTCATACATTCACAAACATCTCAATTCCAATTTAATGTCAAAATCAACTCACAAGAATACTCAAATTCCTATTCCTAGCGACTTTAAGTCTATGATAACTGATCAAGTTCCAATTCCTTGAATCCTCAATAAGTGAAATCATGCATTAAGTTCAAGAGTCTTACTTTTACTAATGTACCATGTTCTATCCCTAGATACAGGCTCCATTAGGCATTCAATTTCATTTCTAGATTCAAAAGACATTTTCCAACACCTCAAGAACAAAAAAACATGCATGTGTGGGTAAACCAAAGCAAGCATTAAGCATGGAAATCAAATACTAAAATAGAAATAGAAAATCATATGGATTAACATCACATAATGCACAAGATTCAATTTATTACATCTAATCTCAACAAATAGGTTTAGCTCTCCATGGCGGAGAACCTAAGGTTTACAAATTGAAGAGATAAGGAAGAAATGAAAACCAAAGAGAATATGCAAGCCCTCTCCCATGGTTCTTGGTAGCCACTCCATGCTTCAATTGCATCTCCCATTCGTGTCTCCATATCCCAATCGCAACCCATCTTCATCTCCAACTCCAAAAGGGGGAAAACCACCATGAATGGAGGAGAAGACCCAAGGAGGAATGGGAAAGCTTCCTAACACCCCTAGCAACCGCCAAAAGGCTCTCCAACCACCCAAAAGTGTTTCTCTATCGTGCAAAATGAGGAATGGTCCAAACGCTCACGAACAAACAAGATTAAAAACCCATTTTTTTAATATGTCAGCGATGCCACCGCTTAGCCTTGTCTCATTAATGCTCAATGCTAGGTTTTACGAATTGAATGGTGCTCAGCCCCACTTTCCAATTCTCACCCTTGTGGTGCTCTGCCCCAGTTCGTCACTACTCAGCCGTGTGGCACTCAGCTCCAATTTTCCACTACTCAACCTTGGGCAGTTTGACAATATTATGTATTTGAAGCATTGGGCATGATTCTAGTGGTGTCCGACGTGGGTATTTGCTTCAAAATTAATATTTTCTTGTCGTATCATGCTCCATTGAGTTCTTGCTTGTTTTCCTCCACTACAAATGTTTCCTATTAGCTTATTTAACACATTTAAAAGAGAGATTAGAGGCAAAACAAACATAAAACAACTAAAACATAAAACAAAACAAAACACACTAAACTTGAGGATATAAGAAGATAAAAGCTAGGAAAGAGTTGATTTATTCATGACAATAAAGACATAAAAAGAGGTAAAAATGAACATTATCAATGATCGCTCTTCCTAGAATTGCTTGTCATGCATTAGACTAAGTAGCAATTTGAAGTTATACCTTCTGGCCTCTCTTTGCTTGGAACCCATTTCAAGGATTTGCGGTTTCTCTCGCTTTTCAACCAACAAGTCCAAGTTGGTATTTAGAAAGTCTTCATTACGCTTCTCTTCATACTTCTTTCGTCGAGGGGACGACTCTCTGATATTGACTGGAATCATAGCATCTGTGTTGTATACCAGACTTAAAGGTGTTTTCTTGGTGGAAGAGTGAGGATTGCACCTATAAGCCCACAAGACTTTGAGCAGTCCTCTGGCCACTTGCCTTTTGTTGAGTGAAGCCTCTTCTTCAGTTCCATATATATGACCTTGTCAGTAGTCTTAGCTTGCCCATTAGACTAGGAATGCTCCACTAAGCTTGTAACGTGTTTGATGTCGAGATTGATGTAGAACTCGGCCAAGCTCTTGTTAATGAACTACCTACTATGATCTTTCTAGACAAATTTCTACACCTATCGTGTAGTTATTATCGTCAAATGCTCCGTCTTGATCCATTTGGTAAAGTAGTCGATGTAGACTAACTAGAATTTAACTTGGCCTTTTCCTAGAGCAAAAAGGCCAAGGATTTCCATCCCCCACTTTGCAAAGGGCCATAGGGAGAAGACATGTTATAACTCCTCCTGTTTACTGTGGATCATGTTATCGTGCTTCTAACAAGGAATGCACATTTTGGTGTCCTCAATGTAATATGCCTCCAAAGTCAACCAAAAGTAACTGACTCCTAGCACTCCTGCTGCCATGATTTTGTCTCTAGAATGATACCCGTAGATACCTTCATGCAACTCTAGATCACGTAGCCAGCTTGGTCAAAGGTAACACATTTTAGTAAAGGTCATTTATAGCCTCGCTTGAATAGCTCGTCTCCTACCACTATGTACCAAGCAACTTTACGTACCTATAATATGCTTTCACCCTTCAAGATGTCTCTAATTCTGAGATATCGAACAAAAAATTTCATCTAGGTTACTTCATCGCTTTCAAGATGCATACATTCATCCACTTTCTTTGTGGATGTTGACGACAACACCTACTACAGTAGTGACTTGTATTGTCCCTTCTCCTTTGTACTTACGAGCTTAGATAACACATTGACCCTCATATTATCTCCTTTAGGGATATGCTCCAACTTCACCTCGATAAAGTTGTCGATCATGTTCTGAACCAGATGGTAGTACTAAAGTAGTAGAGCATCCTTTACATGATAATCTCTTGTCATATGGTCTACTATGAGTTAAGAATCGATCTGACATATTATCCTTTTTGCGATGACTTATTTTGCCAACATAAGGCAGGCTATGATGGCCTTATCTCAGCTTGATTGTTGGACATCTTGAAATTGAAGTGGAGTAAGTTCTCAATTAATACATCATGTGGTCCTTTTAGGACTATGCCACCTCCCGCCCCCTTCAGATTTGAATAACCGTCTACATATAAGATCCACCATTCCTCCTCCAAAATATAATCACTCTATTTCATTGACAAAATCTACTAGGCATTGTGCCTATCGGCCTTCTCGACTTATACTAAACATTAAACTCTAATAACTCCATAGAGCATTATGGCATCCTTCTTGCCAAGTCTGACTTTTGTAAAATGTTTTTGTATTGGATGGTCAGTCTTTACAATGATAGCCGGTCTTGCAAATTTCTTGATGATTTCTGGTTTGGCATCTCTTTGAAATATTTTGAACGATTACGGCAATAAGAGGCTAATATTGGCATTTTTTTTAGACATGACATAGAGAGACAAATTCTTTTCATTGTCATTTGTTGGATGCACCATTTTTTGGCGAATAAGAGTGCCACTTACATTTGTGTCTCCTACTTGCATCTCTTTAGAGATTTGCAATCATGTGGGAGGTATGCATGGGGAATTACAACACTTACACATCTTTTGAGCAACTTGGAGATATGATGGGGTGGTTTGAGGCCCCATTTGGGTCACATATAGTAACTCATCCTTTTGCCACAATCTCTCTCTTCTTTGGGTTCATCTAGGTCAGTGGGATTGTTCCCCGCCATCTATCGGAATGTGTGTCAAGGCAATTTGAATTTCAGCAGTCTATCTCATGTTCTCCATAGGTTGTTCCAGAAGCTGACTTACCCATCATGGATGCTCGGTTATTATAGTTCGCATAGCATGTGTTAGTGAATGCCACTCCAACGTCCTTTCCATCTACATGTATCTAGGGATAACTACAGTGATTCAGATGCGTATCTCTTCCGTATGTTATTCGAGATACTGAGGAAGACCGACCAAGTCTCGTACCTCGACTTTGTCAGGATCTACCAGATGATATTCTAGTAGCCAAGAGATCATAGTCCAGATCTAGTTTATCAATATGTAACTAAACAATGGTAATGTATTTATGTAATAAAATTATGTTCTTTAATTTATTGTTTTCATATTTGTAAGGCATTGTCAGTTGCATGATGTTATGTTTCCTAAATGCATTACTCGGTTTTTCCATGCCTTTACAAAGAATTTTTTATACGAAATGATCCAAGAGTCATTGACACATTAATAAAGGCCATGAAATAAAAACATGATGAAGTCAATCAACATAACACTAAAGGTGGACTCATGTTCACAATCCATCACATTTTCCTATGCTTCCAAGGCCACATCCCATGCCTCAATAGAAATGACTAACACTTTTCACTTGGCTTACACATTTTTCTGAATGTAGAAATAATAGAGTAGATGATAACACTCAAGAAATACAATGTCAATATCAATCATCAATGTTAGGTCATCATCGCTAACCATAACTTGTGGACCACCCTAAGATCTCATAAATAATCCTCATAGCCTTTCTAGATCTCAAGAGAAATTATTTTGTTGTTCACTTGATAAGAATACAAAGGCAGCAGCGAAAGTAAACCATGTTGATGTCATCCCAACTATCTTAAGTAATGGAAACCGATATTTGTTGATTTTGCAGGTGCTATGCCTCAAGAAAACAATATTAAATGCATTCAACAATTTTATTGCATTAGGATGTGTCCAAAACAGGTCATTTACCACCTCAAATTTGTCGACACACCTCTAGAGAATGTATTCATCACGTTCTAACATCATCATTAATTGTTGTATCTTGCATTATATACTTGCTTGATTGTTGTCACATTATATTTATTATTTTCTTTCAAAGTAAGAAGAATGTTTGCAGACTTCACTTGATTCTTAATCATATAAAAAAATAATGAATGTTTTGTGGATTTTAACCTCCTAACAAAAGGGTGACCAATTAAAGTTTGTGACAAATCATGGTTATGATATCCATACATTACCTTCAATACCCATCCCTCCCACTAGAGATTGGTTTGGCTTTTAGTTTAGAAGGACAATCGCATTTTCTTGTATCATATATACTCAGTTGAATACCAGATTTATATTTCCTATACTTTCCACCCCTTTCAAATCCTAATAATACATACATCTTTCTCCTTAGTTGACCATTTGATTTATCAATTCTTATAATCAAAACAACAAACTGAGATAAAAAACAATTCCTCAAACCAATTGAAATAACTCATCGCGTGTGGGAAAAATCTGATCCGTTGTAAAGTTATCTGTATAATCTCCCTCGCTCATTTAATTTATAAATGAAAAGAGAACTCATGATATGAACCTAGAATTTGCTTGTGAATCCATGAAACTTAAAGGAAAATCTTCCATCTTAGATAATAATACTCTAACCACATAGAACATGACATCAGCATAAAACTCGTTTGTTCAATAATAACTAAAGTGGACATCAACAAATTCAACAAACAACCAAAATAAATTAAAAAAATAAAAATAATACAATTAACAAATCACAAAACTATAACAAATTCAAACATACATTAAAACAATACACCTAACAAATAACTAAATTTAAACAAATAAAGTGTTAAATATGTTTTTGGTCCCTTAACTTTTACTGAAAATTAGAATTAGTCTCTCTTCGAACTTTGGTCATAATTAGTCCCCCAACTTTAGAAATGTTGGGATTTAGTCCTTTTAACCAAATTTTGTTAAGTTTATTTGACATTTCAAACACATTTTGTGATAGCATTTGAATTGTTAATACCGTTTGAAACATTTTCACTTCAATGTTAGCCCAGAAACATGTTTGAAACGTTAAAGTAACTTAACAAAATTTTGCTAAAAGGACTATATCCAAGCATTCCTAAAGTTGAGGGACTAAATTGGGTTAAAGTTTCGAAGAAGAACTAATTCCAATTTTTCATGAAAGTTAAGGGGCCAAAAACATATTTAATCCAATAATAAATAACACAAAATAAATTAAATTTTAAAAAATAACAAAACCATATTTTTTTTGTAGGTAATAATCAGAGGGAAAGTCATGATTTTCTTGTAGTGAATTGTCTAAAAAATTTATCTTTTGTTTTTTCCAACAATATATTTTAACTTTGATATGTAATGCATTTTTTAGTTCAAATATTGGTAAGAAGTGAGTTTTTAATTTAAAGGAACTCTCCAACATTGAATTTATATTTTATGAGAGATGTATTTACATTTTACAAAACCCTCTTTGAAGTCTTTATTGTTTTAAGTCTTTTGTTTCATTACATCTTTTGTTTAATTCAATAGAACATTTCAAATTTAACTAATGATTTTATTAGTTTTTGTTCCTGCATAGAACAAATAAGATAAGTTAGGCACAAATGTCACATTACCTATATATTCTGCTATTTCCTCAGTAGGCCTCTTCCCGGTTGGCATATGTCTACTTGGACTCGAGAGGGGTTACCTACAGAAAGGACTTTGAAGCTTAAGTCATCGAAGGCTCTTAGAAAGTCAAATCAGGTGATTAAGAAAGTAATAAATGCATACCTTTAATTTGCGGGGTCCAAGTGTATTTTATAGATTATTAATTGTGTTTGACCATTCCATGGGTTGGGCCCTGGTTTGGGCCATAGGTGGGCTTGGGTCCTGGTCCAGGCCCCTGGTCTTGATTATTGTGGGTTTACTGATTTTTAGGTGTTTTGGTTTCGTCAAGTCTTTTAGAGTGGTCGGTGTAATCCGATTACTTCTCTAGTGGTTTGTGTCATCATTGCTCGCATGTCATCCTAGGTTGGTTGTTCCTTTAGCGGCTTGTGTTATTGGTTTAGGCCGGTTAGGCCTAGGTCGGCCTGGGCCGACTACCTGAATTATTTTCTGTATAGATGTGGTGATCGTTTTATTATTATTATTTGGTTGAGTTGGCTAGGTGTGGTACACCAGTTCCCCAGCCTTTGTGGATATAAATATGTCGGTGAAGGATGATATGTGCTGATGTGCTAGCGAGACCGGCTAGGTGTGGTACACCAGTCCCCCAGCCTTTAAGTGTGATGAACAATGTGAAGGCTAAAAACATGAAGGGATTTGGGGCAGGTGAAGGGGTTCGTGGTAGGTGAAGGGGTTTGTGGCAGGTGAAGGGGTGTCAGAAGTCTAATCTAGAGAGGTTTTGCGTCGTTATTTTGATGCTTTATGACGATTGGAATAAGTTGACTTTTGGCGGGAATGAGCTGTGACGTTTGAGATTCGTATCTATAAATGAAGATATTGTTGGTAGTGCATCCACTTTGTTTGATTTGAAAAAAATCTGGGATCAGTTACTTCGTGTGCATTTTAGAGCTGTCTGATAACTTCCTTACTTCATCCGTCATCTTAAAAGAATCACGTATGTCTAGTAGTAGTGATAAGGTTTTGTTGTCGAGTTCGAGTAGTGAAAGGTCTGGAGGTAGCGGAAGTAGTCGAGACGATAATAGTGATAGGGAGGAAATAGGAAACATAAGGAGGATTCCAATGGGGAGGATAATTGAGGTTAGGGAAGACCCACCCGAGGAGTTGGCCGAAAGTAGTTGGCCGGCGAAGGCCAGGTACGAATGGGTAGCGGCAGACGTGCGGACACAACAATCGTTGTTTCAGTGGTCGCGGTTACTGAAATCGTGGTAGAACTGCACGCCGCTTTTTGAGAAAGGTGATCGGAGAGACATAGTGATGCCAGAGAGGGTAACCGCTGTGGAATGTGTCTGCCACGGCCGAGAAGGAGCTGCCGAAGAGTTTTTCTATGTGTACATGTGCCATTTCTCGCAACTACACATCTGGCTGCCATTTGATGATTTCATAATGGGAGTGCTTCAGTTGTTGAATGTCGCTCCTACTCAGCTGCATCCAAATAGTTGGGCATACTTGCAAGTGTTCCGGTTACTGTGCATGGCATTATATTTGGAGCCGTCTCCGTGAGCATTTTTGTACTTTTTTGTTACGAGGCCGAAAAGTCCAACAACGTGGTTATCGCTAATAAGTCGGTCTGGTCTGAACAAACTAGATGCCCACTAAGTGCTTAGTTAGGGTTCAAAGATGGGTTCTTCAAGGTGGTGGTGAAGCAAGCTGGTCGGTCACATTTTTATACAGCTGATGGTAATACTAAGTTTTTGTTTTTTTGGACCGGCAACCCTTGGAGGTATAAGGTGATATCGAGGGAGGATTTATCGGTGGCCAAGAAGGAGGTGGTGGATACCTTGATGCAGTTTAGCGATAAGATGCCCACTAAGTGCTTAGTTAGGGTGTATAATTCAATTCACCCGATTATAGATATTGAAGGTATCTTTCTATAATTTTTTAGCATTATTTTATGTTCGAGTATTCTGATGGTTTGTGTGTTGCAGGACATATGGCACAAATGGGCAAGAAGAACTTGACGCTTTTCCAAACCTTGCGAAAGGAGAAAGCGGCAAGGGCTAGAGCAGTTGGGAGCACTGAGGTTCCCAACCTACAGGAGTCGTTGGTAGACGTGCATGTGCACGGTGGAACCAAAAGAAAGGCGGAGTTGCCAGCCAGACCTGGCAAAGGAAAAGATGTGAAGAAGGTGCGGGTTGTCCTGATGGGGTCGGGTTCGTTAAGTAGAGTGAAGGGACCGGAAGCTAGACTAATTAAGCTTCCGGAGACTACTGTGCGGAAAGACATCGAGTTTAACATGCTGGAGTCGCTGATAGATTCAATTGATAACATGGAGCTAAACGCCTTGGTGAAGGCTATGGTTGAATTTAGCAGCAAGATGTTGATATTGAGCCGGCGTGTTGGATCCTTATATCAGAGGGAGGTGAAGGAAGGAAGCTGGACGAAGGTTGATGAGCTGCAAGAGAAAGTGGACAAGCATGCAGAGGAAAAAGAGGCTTGGAAGAAGGAAAAAGAGGATTGGGAAGAGGAAAGGAAGAGGTTGGCTACATGGAGGGTGCGCTGCCTCGATTCTGAAGAAAAGTTGAAGGGCCGAATTGCAGATCTTGAGGCTGACTATGATGATATAAAGGAAAAACATGATGGGTTAGAGGTGGAACTGGAGGATCTAAAGAGTTGCCTTATACAAGAACACATCAACGGTTTTCAGAAGGGTGTGCGGCAAGTGGCCTTTTTCTATGAGAATGTTGATGTCAATGACACAAGGTTTGACGTAAATAAGGGCGTGCTTGATCGAGTACTTGTGGACGAGGCTGAATCTAGTCCGGAGGGGGATGGGAAAAAGGGGGCGGAGGATGCCGACACGGGTAGTGATGGAGTGGTGGCGGAGGGTGCCGAGCAAGAGACAGCTTAGAAACGTGAATTTAATATTTCCCATTTGCTTAATGATTCCAAGTCTGTAATAATCCGTACATATCTTACTTTTGTGCTTCATATGAATGCTTGTGTATGTTTATATTTTGTTTGTTTGATGTCGATTACTTGTGTGTTAATGGTTCTTTATATTTGTGAGTGGGTATTTGGTGTATGAAATGTTAGTGAACGCGATTATTCATTAGGGGTGTTCGACCCAGGCCGCCTATTTGTGGTAAGGGTGAGGAAATTAAAATGAATTAACATAAAATTAAGGGTGTTCGACCCAGGCCGCTTACTTGTGGTAAGGGTGGGGAACTTAAAACGAATTAACAACAAGTTTAGGGTGTTCGACTCAGGCCGCTTACTTGTGGTAAGGGTAGGGAACTTAAAACGAATTAACAACAAGTTAAGGGTGTTCGACCCAGGCCGCTTACTTGTGGTAAGGGTGGGGAACATAAAACGTATTGACAACAAATTAAGGGTGTTCGACCCAGGCCGCTAACTTGTGGTAAGGGTGGGGAACTTAAAACGAATTAACAACAAGATAAGGGTGTTCGACTCAGGCCGATTAATTGTGGTAAGGGTGGGGAACTTAAAATGAATTAACAACAAATTAAGGGTGTTCGACCCAGGCCGCTTACTTGTGGTAAGGGTGGGGAACTTAAAACGAATTAACAACAAGCTAAGGGTGTTCGACCCAGGCTGCTTACTTGTGGTAAGGGCGGGGAACTTAAAATGAATTAACAATAAGTTAAGGGTGTTCGACCCAGGCCACTTACTTGTAGTAAGGGTGGGGAACTTAAAACGAACTAACAACTAGTTAAAGGTGTTCGACCCAGGCCACTTACTTGTGGTAAGGGTGGGGAACTTAAAACGAATTAACAACAAATTAAGGGTGTTTGACCCAAGCCGCTTACTTGTGGTAAGTGTACGAGAAACGTAGTGAAGAACAGTCGTGAAGTTGGGAACCCTACGTTTATTTATGAAATCTAGGGTGCCTCGTTAAAACCTCCCCGGCCAAAAACCCTCCTGAGGGAAAAAAGACCAGGTGAGGAAAAAGAGTACACCCAAGGTTACAAGTGTTTGATATACAACCTGTCGTTAACTAAAGTAAAACTTTAAATGGGATACATTCCACATATTGGGTATTTCTTCCCTAGACAATTGCTCAAGTCGATAAGTTCCTCCCCCAGCGTCTTCGCATATTCGGTATGGGTCGTCCCAATTTGCGGAGAACTTGCCATCCTTCTTTCTTGCACTGTTGGCCATTCTCCAAACTAAATCTCCTTTTGCGAACGATCTTGAGCATAGGTTGGCGTTATACTTTCTGGCTGCTCTCTGTTTGGCAGCTAAGTTGCGTATTTGAGCTTTTTCTCGTAGCTCGGGTAGGAGGTCAAGGTGGGTGGCCATGTTTTGGTGATTTTGGGCTATGTCATATAGTTCTCGGTGTAGGGATGGTTCACCAATTTCAACAAGTATCATGACGTCTGCGCCGTATACTAGGCTGAATAGAGACTCGTTTGTAGTTGATTGAGGGGGTACACCTATAGGCCCACAACACTTCTACTAGTTCTTCTGGCCATATGCCTTTGGCGTTGTCCAACCGCTTGCGTAGCTCCACTAGTATGACCTTGTTTGCTGCCTCGGCCTATCCGTTGGTTTGCGGGTGTTCAACAGAGCTAGTTACGTGTTTGATGCCTAGACTGATGTAGAATTTAGCGAGTTCTTTATCGATAAATTGTCGGCCATTACCGGTGATGATGGTGTGCGGGACGCCATATCGGCATATAATTTCCTTCCAAACGAATTGCTGGACTTGCTGGATTGTGATGGTGGCTAGTGGTTTGGCCTCTATCCATTTGGTAAAGTAATGGACGGATACTATCAAAAACTTTACTTGGCCCTTCCCCATTTTGCGTCCATTCCCCATTTTGCGAAGGGCCACGGGGATAGTATAGAATGGAGTTTTTCTTGTTTCTAGTGAATAAGGTTGCCATGTTTTTTGCATGGTTTGCATTTTTTGACGAAGTCTTGGCAGTCTACTTCCATAGTCGGCCAAAAGTAACCGACGCGAAGGATTCTGGTAGTCATAGTACGTGCGCCGGAATAATAGCCGCATATGCCTTTGTGTAATTCTTTAATGATGTATTGGGCTTATTCTATAGTGACACATTTGAGAAGTGGTTGACCGTATCCACGTTTGTACAGATCATCACCTATCATCGTATACCTGGCGGCTTTAGTTATCCAAGCTCTATCGGCATTTGGTGGAAGGTTACTGGTTCAGTGGTACTGTATGTAAGAAGTGGTCTAGTTGTCGGCTTTGTGTTGGGTTAGGTTATGGCAAGTATTTGTGAGGGAAGGAGCGGATAGCGTTTGCTGTAACAATGATCGGTGGCGACTTTTTAACTTGGTGCTGGCTAGTTTGGATAGGATGTCGGCTCTGATGTTTTCAGATCTAAGAATGTGTTGGATGCGGACTTGGTTGAAAGCGAATTAGACGACTGTTCAGACCAGATGGTAATATTGTAGAAGGGTGGGATCTTTGATCTGGAACTCGTCATTTAGGTGGCCTACAGTGAGCTTGGAATTGGTGTTGCATGTTAATGATTTGACGCCCACCTCGCGGGCTAGGGATAGGCTGGCGAGGATGGCTTCGTATTCAGCTTTGTTGTTGGATGTCTTGAAAGCGAAGTGAAGGGATTTCACAATGAGGATATCGTTGGGCCCTTCTAACACGATGTCGGCACCTGCTCCCTTTGGATTTGAAGAACCATCAACGTAAAGTGTCCACTGGTCTTCTGTGGGCGTTTGTTGGAGATCATTGACAAAGCCTAGGAGGCATTGAGCTTTGATGGGGCCATAAGGTTCGTAACGGATGTTAAACTCGGATAACTCGACGGCCCAAGACGACATTCGTCCTGCCAGGTATAGTTTCTGCAATATCTTCTATATTGGGTAGTCAGTTTTGACGATGATGTTATGATTTTGGAAGTACGGGCGTAGGCGACGGGTTGCATGTACCAAGGATAAGGCCAACTTTTCCACCATCTGGTATCTGGTTTCGGGGTCTTGAAGGGTTCTGCTTATGAAGTAAACCGGATGCTGCGTGCCGTCTACGTCTTGAACCAGCACGGTACTAACGGTGTAGTCTATAGCGGTGATATAGACCAGTAGGGGTTGATAGGTATCCGGTTTGTGAAGGATAGGTGGTGAGGTGAGGGTAGTTTTCAGATTTTGGAAAATGTGTTCACAATCGTCATTCCACGTGAACTTGGCCGATTTTTTGAGCAGCTATATGGGAAGGAAACGGGAGATGGTCGTGAGACGACCGATGAGGCGCTGTACTTCTTTGATGCCGGTTGGGCTTCGCATCTCTATGATCGCGTTGCACTTTTCAGGGTTAGCCTCTATGCTGCACTAGGTCAGCATGGACCTAAGTAAATTGCCACGGTCGACATCGAAAACGCATTTATTGGGGTTGAGGCGAAGGTTGTATTGCCGCAACACAAAGAAGACTATCGATAAATCGTGAGCGTGCTGGTGATGGCTGGGAGATTTGACAACCATGTCGTCAACGTACACTTCGACGCATTTACCCATTATGTGGCTGAAGACTTTATCCATCAGTCGTTGGTAGGTCGCTCCTACGTTTTTAAGACCAAACGGCATAACCTTGTAGAAGTAATTGGCATCGTCTGTGATGAAAGCGGTTTTGTTCATATCGGATAAAACCATGGGAATTTGGTTGTAACCGGAGTATGCGTCAAGAAAACTGAGGACCTTGTTGTCGACGACGTCGTCGACGACTCGGTCGATATTGGGTAATGGGTAGGCATCCCTTGGACAGGCTTTGTTGAGGTCGGTGTAATAAACACACATTCGCCACTTGCCATTGGCTTTCTTGACCAGGACTACGTTAGAGAGCCAAGTGGTATAGTGGGCTTCTTTGATAAACCCCGTGTTTAGTAATTTATCGGCCTCGACCTTGGTTGCTAGGCGTCGCTCCTCGCCGAGTTTGCATTTTTTCTGGGAGACATATCGAGCCTCCTTGTAAATAGATAACTTGTGGGATGCCACTTGAGGGTCAACTCCAGGTAAGTCGGCAGCTGACCAAGCGAAGAGGTCCAACTTGGCGACAATGGTGGGTGTTATGACTTCACGTTGTTCGGATTCGAGCCTAGTACCGAGCTTGATGGTATGGCCATTAGGGAGTTCCAAGGGGGTGGTCTCTTCAACAGGTTCGAGGCGGACATCCCGGCCCACTCTAGGGTCTAGATCATCGTCAAACAAAACGATCCCAGAGCCGGATGGTCGCTCTATGTGATTATTTTGTAGGATGGGAATCTTTGGGCGTAGGCTGACCATGTAACATTTGCGCGCAAGACGTTGATCGCCATGGATGGTGAGGATGTCGCCTAATGGGGAGGAAAACCTCATGGCGAGGTGAGGTGTGGAGAACACGGCGCCAAGGGTGTTGAGTGAAGGGTGGCCTAGGAGGACATTATAGGATGTAAGCGCATCAACGATGAGGAAGCGGATAGGGATAGTTTTGGTTTGGACGCCGTCGCAGAAGATGGTATAGATGTCAATGTAGCCGCGGGTGGAAAGGTTTTCCCCAGAAAAGCCATAAATTGGTTCATCGTATGGGACCATGGCGGTGTCTGGGAGTTGAAGTTTCTGGTATGTTGCCCAGTAAAGGATGTTGATGGAACGGCCTTGGTCGACGAGGACTTTTTTGAATGCGTAATTTTCTATTTAAACAGTGATGACCATAGGGTTGTCTTGTTGGTGGTCGAGGTCGTGGAAGTCGTCGTCTGTGAAGGTTATGGGAGGCAAGCGGCGTCTGTGATGGGTGTGGGTAATGTGGTTGATGGATTATATATGGCAGAGGTGTTTCTTTCTAGCAGAAGAGGTAGATCCTCCACTAGCGAAACCACCGGAGATGTTGTTGATAGTGTCGCGTAGGGGAGGGTAGGCGGGGATGACGTCGGTACGAGCCGGTTGGGGGTCTTGGTTCGTGGGTTGGTGGGGGCGTTTATCGTGGCGAGAGTCACGGGGAGGGCGTTTATGGTCGGGACGAGGAGGATGGTGGGATCGAGAGGAATGGTCTTCTCTGCGGACAAAGCGACGAAAGTGGCCAGCACGCACCAGTGCTTTACACTCCTTTGTAGTATGGCCATGGTTGCGATGATAGCGGCAGTATTTGGTCATGTCGACATTGGGGGGAGTAGTCGTCTTGCGTGGCGGTGGGATGAGGTCGGCCTGTAAGGCCTCATCAAGGAGGCGGGATCTGGGAACGTTGATGGGAGCGTATCTGGTGAAGTGGGGTTGTCGGGGTTGTCGTGGTCTCGGATTAGGACGGGCGGGTTGTGGAGTGGGGTTTGCAGTGGAGGGTGCGTAATCATTGCAGAATTTAGTATGAAGGGTTTGCATTTCCTTCATACGGACGAAATCGGCGGCGTGCAACTTTAACTCGTGCATAGAGGTAGGTGGATGGAGGTAGACGTTGTTGGCGAAGGGGCTGGGTTGAAGGGTGAGGGCCATGCACTAGAGTATCATCTCTTGGTTAAGGTGTGGGGTGCGAAGGGCAGCCTTGCTGAAGCGATCGATAAATGCCCGGAGCGTCTCACCTTGTTCTTGCCTGACACCGAGGAGGGATATTGTGGTAGTTTGGTGTGGGCGGCTGCCAGCAAAGTGAGTTGTAAACATGTAGGAGAGGGTGTCGAAGTTGTCGATAGAGTAAGGTGGGAGGGTCGTGAACCATTCGAGAGCGGGGCCTTTGAGGATGGTGGGAAAGGCTTTGTAGAAGACTGCGTCCTGGGAAGTGTAAAGGGCGACATGGGTGATGTAGACTTTAAGGTGTTCGTCAGAGTCGATTTCACCCGTGTAACTTTCTAGTATGAAGGGTTCCCACTGGTTGGGGAGGGGGGTGTTAGCGATGAAGTCGGTGAAAGGGTGACGACGTCTAGGTTGGTGGGATGGGAGTAGGTGAGGGGGTATGGGATGGTGGACAAGGGTGCGAAAGGTGGAGGTGAACTTGCGAGGAGGGATATGGTTAAGGTTGTAGGGTGGGACATGAGTAGTATGTAGGGTGGTGGGCATGTTGTAGGGAACATGAGTGGTGGGGATGGTGGCGGCGAGAATGGGAGCCGCAGTGTGCCCTAGGAGGGTGGAGTGGAAGTGAGTAGGATGGGCTGAGAGGATGGGAGTTTGTTGGGTGGTGGTGAAGGTGTGCGGGGTAGGATTCTACTCGTTTTCCTTTTCAGTGGACTGGAAAGCCGTGGACCCTACAACGTCAAATGTTTCCTTGGCCTTTCCCTTTTGAGTAGGATCGGCTTCGATCTTTCGCCTTAGGCGAGAGTTTTCCTGTCGTAGTGCTTCCATCTCATCAGCACTGCGCTTCTTCAGGTCAGCCAGCTCCTTTTGCATCTTGGCTTGACCGTCGAGGATGGCGGCTAGATCCGGAGTGATGTTAGCAGGTCCCGAGGGGCCAGCTTCAACTTGTTTGTTAACTCCTGCTCTACTGCGGGTAGAAACCATCTTTGGAGAAAGCGGGTAGTAAAGTACTATCTCGTGCCCCACGGTGGGCGCCAATTGTTCCTGCAGAGAACAAATAAGATAAGTTAGGCACAAGTGTCACCTTACCCATATATTCCGTTATCTCCTTAGTAGGCCTGTTCCCGGTTGGCATATGTCTGCTTGGACCCAGGAGGGGTTACCTGCAGAAGGGACTCCGAAGCTTAAGTCATCGAAGGCTCTTAGAAAGTCAAATCGGGTGATTAAGGAAGTAATAAATGCATACCTTTAATTTGTGGGGTCCAAGTGTATTTATAGATTATTAATTGTGTTTGACCATTTCATGGACTGGGCCCTGGTTTGGGCCATAGGTGGGCCTGGGTCCCGGCTTTAATTGCTCAATATACACACATGTTAGGAAAGTCATGACTGTAACTGGTTTACATGTTCAGTCGTTACGATAGACCACAATTCATATCATTGAGCAAAACGTAATGAGCAGATCACCATGTAATACATCAGGGGCCATCAGTTAATGAATCCACAATTATCATGTCTGTGAGGTGGGGTTATGGACTAATTATCCTAGATCAATTTTATTAGGATTAAATATACCTTTCATACGTGTCGTTAAGGTCTTCTAATACACTAAAAATGTATTACATGTGGACCTCCTTAAAAGAGAGTTGTGGTTATACTACTATTCAAAAAGTATTGGGTAGGTCACCAGTTAATATGTAAGTGGTCACCAGTAATTCAATCCAGAGTTTACATATATGTCAATGATCACCAGTAATTCAACCTGTCATCACACACAACCATCGAGCTGAATCGAACTAATGGAAAACAGCAATAACCTTAACACCACTCTCCAAGGACAACAAAAATCTTGGAACAAAATGGGATTTCGTTTAGGGTTCAAGAATAACACCAAAACTTAGAAATTTCGTCTTTCGTTTAGGGCCCAAAGCCCGTGTTAGCAGCTCCTCGCTGTAGAAATCACCAAGGTCGATTCGACACGAGTTGAAGAAACTAGTGCAGCCTCCATTGGTGGTGTAAGAATCGAGGTGGCCTCTGATTATGAGGAGAGTTTCATTCACAGGATCACCCTCGCGAACTAGGTACGTGTTCTCTGTGCATAGCGCCGGCTTCAGCCTCTCAAATCACATTTCGTCTTCTCCACACTTTGTTCATGTTCTGCGAAAGAGAAAAACCCTAATTGTTTTGGTGTGGTCTGCAGGATAAACGAGCATTTTCTCCCTTTGCTTTTCACCCGTTGTCATAGTGTCTTTGCAAAACAAAACACAAATTAAAAAATTAAATACACATCAGCTGTTAGATCGGGAAGTAAGAGAATGAGTCAAAAATTGGGAGTTAGAATATCATTTTCCATATAATAACGGTTTCTTAAAAACTTTTAGGCAAACCGAGTTGTTTGCTGAAAAGAATACATGTATTTGGTATTTCCATGTTGTGGTTTCTTTCGCAGCCGAACTTATATACCCTATATAAAATGTGTGTATTAAATGTAAGGTGCAGCTTTCATTTTTCTTACGTAATGACAATTTCCGTTGGATAATATATAAAGGATCGAGATTCTGTTTTCCGTAAAACAGCAAAAATGCTTTATGGGTGGTGTTTCCAATGTTTTATGTTTTGCCAGCAGATAAAGTGGGATTCACATCCTTTATTTCATCTATGCCAATGAAAATTTTAATTTATAAATTTTAGTGGCACGTATTATTTGGCATGTGCAGCATTATGTATTTGTGCAGCAGTTTTCTTTATATGTATTGCTGTACAGTTTTTTCTATATAAAATTAAATGAAGTATGGGGTGTTGTATATAATTTGGGGTATCAAAACGGGATGGTTTACTATGACCTAGAAATTTTGCAATCTGCTTCAATTTAAAGTTTGATTTATTATGGGTTGGTAGGTCACAGAGTTGATTCAATATGATATTTTTTACTATAATTTATTTTATATATAATTTCGTACCCCAATTTTTGGGTTAAGTTCAATTTAGTCTTCATATTTTTGATTTGTTCAATTTAATACTTCAATTATTTAAAAAGATTCAATTGGGTCCTCTCTATTAAGTTGGAGTGAACACCCTGTCCGTACATGACACATGTCAAGCCAAGAAATTTTTAATTATTTTAAAAAAAATATTTTTTTAAATTTTAATTTTTTATCAAAAAATTTAAAAATAGCCACGTGTCAATTTACCATCGCGCCACGTGGCAGCTTACAATCATGACACGTGACACTGATAATAGTTGTTTTCAATTTAATCCTCTATTTAAATTTTTGGTTCAATTTAGTACACTAATTTTTTAAAATGATCCAATTCTATCCTTCCCAATTTGAGACCAAATTAGTAACTAAGTTTAATTATAACTTATACATGTTAAAATAATTTTTTTGAATTTATACATCAAATCACTACACCTAATTATTCAAATTATTTTATTTTTTACAAGTGTAAAAAATTTCATGTGTAAAAAATTACAAAGGTAAAAAATGTAAAAAATAAAATAATTTAAGTATTTAGGTCAAATGATTTGATGTATATATTAGAAAAACTTATTGTAACATGTATATATGAGTTGTAATTAAGCTTATTTACTAATTTGGTCTGAAATTGGAAGGGACGAAACTGGATCATTTTAAAAAATTGGGTACTAAATTGAACCAAAAATTTAAAAAGAGGACTAAATTGAAAGCAATTATTACCACTACCATGTGTCATGATTATAAGCTGTCACGTGGCATGATGGTAAACTAACACGTTGCAGTTTTTAAATTTTTTGAAAAAAAATTAAAAAAAATTAAAAAAAAATTAAAAAAAATTAAAAAAAATTAAAAAAAAATTAAAAAAATTAAAAAAAATAAAAATTTCACGGCTTGACATGTGTTCTGTACGGACACGGTGTTAACTCCAACTTAACGTAGAGGACCAAATTGTATCGTTTTAGATAATTGGGGTACTAAATTGAACAAACCAAAAGTATAGGGACCAAATTGAACATAACCAAAAAATTGGGGTACCAAATCAGTAATTATACCTTTATTTTATATATTTATTATTTTTCAATGAAAGTTGTAACGTCCCATTTAATAAACAAGCTTACTTAAATGAAACATCACACAAGATAAAATAAATAGCAGAGTTGCAGAGTATAATGTCAGTCCTTACAAATATTCAAGGTACTTAGAATGAAATACTGAGGCACACCACGATGCCAATAACAAAACAAAGTAAAAGATCAACAATATTCAAAATAAATGCTCCAAGAGCAAGACAATACATGGGCTATAGCCCTAAAGAAAACTCAGACAAACAAGATCTTATCCAAGATGAACTAAGCAGTGGAATCTCCATCACCCTAATGACCACGAGGGGTTCTCACATTTGCTCACATCAATAAATTGATGATCATCGCAAAAGGAGAAAAACCACACATAGCACATACAAACAAGCATAAAGGGTAAGGTAGAGCAGAAAAGCGTTTTATCATACCATTGCATACAATTTTATAGCCAAACATACATACATCAACCAAGCATGTGAAGACCTGTAAACAAAACACTACGACACAAGACACAATTATCTAGATACATATAATTAGTCGGATTCACCGGATGCTTGCACTTGTGGTGGCCTCTACTGCTCTATAGAGCCAATTGCCAACGGGTTTCACCTTACCACTCACAAGGTTAGCCTTCAAACATCTAAGGCCATTATCCTACCAAAGACTAGGGCCTCCTGCTACTCACACCACTTGAGCTAGTACGCTCTACGTGAGACTAATTGACCCTTCATAGTGTCAGGATGCAGTCCTTACTTGAATTCTTACTAATTATATAATGAGGCACCACCACGAACTTCGTGGAATTACGTCCTAAGCATGAGGCACCACCATGAGCTCCCACTAACAAGGGTTGTGGAATTACATCCTGACCACACCAAAATCATGTTTCTCCAACCAATTATAAAGTCATTATACATACCAATTCCATACCAACATTTATAACGAACCATCTCATTCGTGTTCCATGCCAAAATCATACCAAACTCATAAATCCAGCCATACATTTAGAGATTACATGCATATTCACATATTTCATACTTTAAATGGAACAAATCAAGTAAATCATGCAACCAACAACTGCAAACATAGAAATATACAATCCTCCAAGCATATTGTTGTCAACCTCTCTCAAGCTAGCAGCTCTCGTTCAGGCGAGAAGGATCCCTCGCTCAAGCTAACAGCTCTCGCCTGGGCGAGATTTCGAGCAGTGGGCACTTCGAGTTGTCGCTCAAGCTAGCCCATCTTGCTCAGGCGAGAGGCCTTCGCTCACGAGACAATTTGAAGCAGATGAGGGGGCAAGCCACTATTATTCTCGCTTAGGGGAGAGCTCCTCGCTTAGGGGAGAGCTCCTCGCTTAGGCGAGAGCTTCTCGTTTGGGCAAAAGACACACTCACCTGGGCGAGTTTAATAAGTCTCTCTTATTTTCACGTGAGCAACATTCAAAAACACAGTTCCAAGCATACCCAACTCAAATTTCATGCAAGCATAACATCTATCAGACATTTGAAACACGATTCACTAATAAAACAAGCAATGTGCTAGAAAACTTAAGGAAACATAGCTTCCCTTACCTGGAAAGAGCTAGTAAAAGACTTCGACACCTAAGCCCACTAACGCAACAGCTCCGGAAGCATATTTAAGAACTGGGAACAACAACACAAAACAAAAACGAGGTTACCACAGTGAACCTCTATTTCAAACACAAAAATAAGACTTGGAAAGGAGAAACTATAGTTTGAGAACTAATTTACGTGGAAGAGAACGAGATTGGACCTGTTTGACACGGAGTAACGGCAAACCCAAGCAGAGCTTTTGTTGAGGGAACAAGGAGAGTAAGGGCACTGATTTTCAAAGTGGGTAGAAAATGAAAGGCTTAGGCTGGTTTAGGGATTTTAGATCCCTATGGGCCAGCCATAGTCCCAACAGACTAAGATAGGCCCTTAAACTCTAGGATAGAATTAAAGTAGGCCTTACAAAAGTGAACTGATTTGATTTATTTTTATAATAGTGGAATCAAAGTATTTACCTAATTCTCGAAACATTATTACAAAGGTAGTAGTAGTTCAAGATTAAAGTATCAACGTATATAAATGATAAACAAATAAATTAAACATTCAAACTGTTCAAATATTATTGGGCAACATTCTAGTATTTAAAAATATCAAATTGTGAACCAATATAATTAGAAGTAGTAAATAATTATAATAATTGAAAAAAATAATTAATATTGGTATTGGTTGTGGATTGTGATCAACCAACTTTCAACCAGCCTCGAACTTGTTTAATCTGTGTGTTAAGTAAGTCGAATTAAGTTCAATCCACTTTAATAAAAAATAAAACCTACTCAATCTAACTAGCTTGAACCCATAGTGAGCTAGATTAGCTCACAAATTAAAATCTATTTTGATCTCTCTATACAATATAATGTATTCTATACTTTGATTATGTATAATGTATTATAAAATAATAAAAATATGTATATGTATAATTATATATATATATATATATATGTATATATTAATGTTATGTTTGTGATTTATGTTTAGGCTTAAATATATATTTGGTCTCTATTTTTGTTGTTTTAATTTAATTTTGTTCTCATTTTCGTTGTTGTGTTCAATTAGGTTCTCATTTTAGTCAAATTTTTATCAATTTGATCCTTTTTACTCCTGGTTTTTTTTTTATTTCTTTTAAAAAAAATTAATTTCAAAAAAACTATCCACATGTCAAGTCATAATTGTGCCACGTGTAAGCTTGTGGTTATGTTATTCTTTTTTTGGTAAATTTTGTCCCTATATTCGTTATTTTAGTTCAATTTAGTCCTTATATTCATTATTTTTGTTCATTTTCATCCCCATTTTGGTTAAAATGAATCAATTTTGTCACTTTCAAATTGACACCAAATTTAATATCTTCTATAAAAATTACACTAATATTTCTCCTAAAATTTAATGATTTTTGAAATTTAATTATAAATTACTAAATTTAATTTTAAATTGAATAAAATTCTTATATTTAATTGTTATATAAAATAAAATTATTTAAAATATTATAAGAATATAAATATTAAATAATTTTTTTCTAATATTTATATTCTAAAATACTGATACTTTTAAAATTGATATTTAAAAATATTTCAAATATTAGAAATATTTTAGAAAAGTAAACTAATATTTATAAAATTAACATTTAAATATTATAAATATATGATTGTTATTGTGTAAATCTAAATTAAAACTATATGTACTAAAGTTGTCAATATAAAAAAATAAAAATTATTGTCATTGTAAAAATACCAGTATAAGAAAACTTTCAAATAATGACCAATTTTAGTAACAAAAAATATGTTAGAGACCAATTTTCTAATTAGACACCAATTATTTTAATAGTCAAAATCATGGTAGCTAATGTTAAGGACCAATTTAGAAACCAATTCATAATAAAAACTATTTTAATTATCAATTTAGTCACCAATTATAAGTGTTTTGAACTATTTTGGTTGCAAAACATAGTTGAAAATCATAAAATCACCAAAAGCACAAAACATAGTTGAAAAACAGACAATATACATTAAAAGTGTGAAACCCTAGCTTCCCTTACTTGGAAAAGGCTAGCAAAAGACTTAAACACCCCAAACAGTTGAGCACAGTAGCTCTAAGAGCAGATTCGTGAGCTGGAAAATAGTGGCACAGAAAGAAAATGAGGTTACTACAGTGAACCTCAGTTGGAAATCACAAAACGGAACGTAAAAAAGAAAAGGTTTGAGCGAACTTGATGAGGTTAGAGACCAAATCCTAACAGAGCTTGCAGCTACAGTTTCTAAGAGGGAGGAGGGAAGCTGATTTCTGAAAAGTGGTAGCAATGAGAGTGTTAGGCTGGGTTAGGGGTTTTGGACACCCTATAGACCAGCCTTAAGCCCAACAAATTAGGACAACCCTTAAAGATTGGGGAGAATAATAAGTGAACCTTACAATTTCTAAAGATAACACATTCTTACATTCTTATAAGAAATACTTACTCAATTTTACTTATACTCACTTTATATATTTATATATTTTATGCTTTCACCGATTAAACATTGAAAAATCTTGTGCAGGTGCATATTCCTCCTATTCTGTTCACAGATCAACCATCGCGTCTCTTCATGTTGCTTCATAATAGCCACGTTTTTTTTCCGGTAAGAGTATGGTTTGTTAAAAATCTTTTTTCCGGTAACTTTTCTATTCATTTAAAAAAAAAAAAACTTATCAAAATCAAAGTCATTTGATTTCAGTTTTTATATCATTGTAAATTTATTAGAGATAGTATAATAAAGGAAGAAAAAACCAACAATGAGCATATAAATAGATCAAAGGTATTCACATTTTCACTAAAAACAAGGAATAATTTTTTTTTTGAATAATGGATACCAAGTACATTTCTAGGATTCCCTGGATCGATATCTAACTCAAGATAAATAAAAGAGCGTAAAATTGGATGTATATTTTTATAATATCTCTTTACTCACATAATACTCAGATATTTCTTTCAGAAAATTCATTGTCATAACACAATGATTCTTTTAAAAGTGATAACATTTTCTAAGACCAAAGACAGGTACTTTATTAATGTCAACTAAAAATTTACACAAAACTTCAAAAGCCCACACTATTCGGAAAATCGTGTCAACTTTGCCTCAGACTCAACGACAATTGTAGAGGTATGTTGGCTACTAACATAATAATATTGGTGGTTCTAGGCAGATGATTGTGATTAATTATAATAGTTTCCATTTAGTTAGCACTACGTATTTTAAAATTAAGACATTTATTAAATGGACGTGATATTATATTTAGAGTTGGTTTGGTGGATCTTAAGTTAATGCAATGAATAATGATTTAATATATTGATGTAGCATATGCTAATATGTTTTAATGAACCTTTTCAATAATTATATTATTTGGTTAGAATCTTTCTTTGTCTTTGGTCGACCCTAGTAGTTTTTATTTTTAAAAATTATTTTTGCGTTAAAAATAATCATTTATCCTGATATTTATTTTAATAATGAGGACATGTGTAAATTCAAGACTTAAAGTAAAATATTAATTTCATATACACTATTTAGAAACATATATGAATGTGAAAAAAATTTGTATACGTAGGTATCCGTAGATAAAATCCGCGACAGATAGAAAATGAATATTGTAAATGGATATCTGCGGATAACGGGTACGAGTATTTTTAATACTCACATTTTAACGTGGCAGGTACGAGTATCATAGTATCCGTGGATACTTGTAGCTGCTATACTCTAATTCAAATTAAAACAAAATTAAAACATGATTAAAATATTAACATATTTATTTTGAATGAGTTATTTTTTTATCAATTAGTTTTAAAAGAAATTCATTTCTTTGTAAACTATCATTCAACACTATTTAAATAAGTTATTTGACCTTTGTTTAAAATTTATTAATGTTATGTATTGTATTTTATTTGAATTTACAATTAAAATATGTTGTTAAATATTTATTTTTATTTTTTTGTAAATACCCATGGGTACCCGTGGATATTAAAAAATTATGCGGGTACCCGCATAACGGATACCTGACGGATATGGATACGGGTACGAGACAAATATTTATCCAGTAGGTAGGGTACGGGAGAACTATTACCTATACCCTACATGCCCCATTGACATTCCTATACAGTGTAACGTCCCATTTAATAGAGAATAAATCCTATAAATGAAACATCACATAGAACATAATATAAAGAGTAATGCCATGGAGTATAAGTGTCACCCATTACAATCATCCAAAATACTCGAAGAGAAAACTAAGGCACACCACAATACCATTAAATAAAATAGAATGTAATAGTTTGACAATTGACCAAAACACATAGGCAACAGTGCCCACGGAGAGTACTTGGAAGAATGAGATCCAACCATAGCTTGGCTATACTGCAGAGTTTCCATTACTCTGGTGACAACTATGGATTTCCACATTTGCTCACATCAATAAATTGATGATAATCATAAAAAGGAAAACCACACCCAAAACACACAAACAAACAGAAATGGTAAGCTAGAGTATAAATAATTTTAACGTGTTATGGCACACATATAGTTAAAACAATTCATAAACATCCATCAAGATAGGCAAACAATCATGTGATAGCAAACAAGCAAGACTCTAAGACTCAATTTATTCGAATATATATAATCGGTCGGATTCACTGGACGCTTGCACTTGTGGTGGCCTCTACTACTCTATAGAGCCATTGCCAATGGGTTTCACCTTACCACGCACAAAGTTAGCCTTCAAACATCTAAGACCATTATCCTGCCAAAGACTAGGGCCTCCCACTACTCTCACCACTTGAGTCAGTCTGCTCTACGTGAGACTAACTAACTCTTTAGAGTTTCAGGATGCAATCCTTACCTAATTATATACACTACGACACCACCACGAAACCTTACTAAGAGGTTCATGGAATTACGTCCATCACATAAGGCACCACCATGAGGTACCACCATGAGGTACCACCATGAGGTCTCACCAAGAGGTTCATGGAATTATGTCCAACTCATACAATAGCCATATCTCACCCACCGACCATAGATTTAACATGCATAACAAGCTCATGCTAATATCCAACCAACCAACCAACAATTCATGTTTTCCATTTCATACTCATCATAGCAAAACCTCATTCCCATTAATCTCTTACAACAAAAATGACATTATACATCATGCATTTACAGTAAAACACTCTATCAGGCAGGCAAGCAACCACATTAGAGAACAAATCAGAACTAGAACACGAAACCTGCCCCAATCTCGCTTAAGCTAAAAGTCTTCGTTCAGGCGAGAGCTCGAGTAGTGGAGAATTGGCCCCTACGATTTCTCGCTTAGGCGAGACCTCCTCGCTTGAGCGAGATTACTCCTTGCTCAAAACAAAGGCTCGTTGCTTAAGCGACAGTTCGAGCAGAAAACTTGGGCGAGCTTCTGGTAATCTCACCTAGGCGAGACGTGGTCGCTTGGGCGAGAATATCAATTCTCACCACTGTTCACGCGTGCATCAACCAGACATTCAAAACCCAATCAACATTTATCATTATTCTAGACAACCAGAACAACACACAAGCATCATAAACACAAAACAAAGCTAAAAACAGGCAGATATGAAGAAAACACAAAAACCCTAGCTTTCCTTACCTGAATAGAGGCTAGTAGACAATGGTAAACACCCAACAGTGAGCACCACAGCTCCGGGAACAACTTTGTGAACTGAAAATACTAACACCAGAACCAAAATGGGGTTACTACGATGACCTAGTTGGAAGCACGAAAGTAAAGTTGGAGAGGAGAAGATATGGGCTAAGGACCAACTTACGTGGAATAAAAATCGAGTTCAACTAGCTTGATGAAGAACGAGGCCAAACCCTAACATAGCTTTGTTGGAGAAAAGAGAAAGTGGGAAAAGAGTTGTATTGGGAAATGGAGGTAGAATGAGAGGGTTAGGGCTGGAAAAGAGTTTTGGGCACCATATGGACTGGCCTTAGGCCCAATAGAATAAGTTAGACTCTTAAACATTTAGGATAGAAATAAAGTGGATCTTACATACCGAACTATAAAATATTATAAATTTAACTTTTAAATATTGATATCAAACAAATTGTAATGTTATTAGTGAGCTAACGTGATATCAAAGTTTTTTTAATAAAAGAAATAATTAAAAGATGAAAAATTATTTTTATATGTTTTCACAAATAAATATTTGTTAGTCTTAGATTAGAGTCAGCTTAACGTATTAGCCTTAGATAAGCATCAGCTTAATCGATTTTAATAGAGTTGATTCGGTGAATCTTAAGTTAATTAATGCAATCGAATACTGATTTAATATATTGATTTAGCATATGCTAATATGTGTTAATGAACCTTTTTAATAATTATTTTATTTGCGTAGCATCTTTCTCACGTTGTCTTTGGTTGACCCTCTTTGTTTTTATTTTTAAAAATTATTATTGCGTTAAAAAAAAACTTATTTATCGTGATGTTATTTTAATAATGAGGACATGTGTCTTTTGCATTTAGATGAGTGTATCAAATTCAAGACTTCAACTAAAATATTAATTCACCTACACTCAAAAACACATACACAACTATAAAAAATTATAAATTTAACTCTTAAATATTAATATCAAACAATTTGTAATGTTATTATTGAGCTAACGTGATATAAAAGTTTTTTTTTTTTAACTAAAAGATGAAAAATTATTTTTATATGTTTTCACAAATAAATATTTGTGTTAGTCTTAGAGTAGCATCAGCTTAACCTGTTAGTCTTAGATTAGCTTCATCTTAATCGATTTTAATAGAGTTGGTTTGGTGAATCTTAAAGTTAATTAATGCAACTGAATACTGATTTAATATATTGATTTAGCATATGCTAATATGTGTTAGTGAACCTTTTTAATAATTAATTTTTTTCGTAAGCATCCTTCTCACGTTGTCTTTGGCCGACCCTATTTGTTTTTATTTTTAAAAATTATTATTGCGTTAAAAAAAAAACCCTCATCTTATCCTGATTTTATTTTAATAATGAGGACATGTGTCTTTTACATTTAGACGATAATATTAAATTCAAAACTTAAACTAAAATATTAATTTCATATACACTAAAAAAAATATAAATTTAACTTTTAATATTAATATCAAACAAATTGTAATGTTACTAGTAAGCTAGAGTGAAATAAATGTTTATTTCAAAAAAATTAAAAGATGAAAAATAATTTTTAAATTTTTTCATAAATAATATTTGTGTTAGTAGCATCATCTTAATCAATGTTAATATAGTCTACTCAATGTTTGTTAGTTGGTTTATTCGACTCTAATGTTAAACTTTTCTTTTAATAAGTAAATATATGTGTTATTGTTGAGATTAACACAAGCTTAGTCGATGCTAATAGAGTTCGCTTAGTCGATGCTAATAGAGTTTAGTCGACTTTAATGCAACAGAAAATCTTAAATTTATTAGTATCTATGTTTATTTATTTTAAGTGTCAATTGTCAAAGTGAGATAAAATGAGTTTTAAATGATATTATGTACTAAAGTAAAATTTTTAAGCCATGTTCAATAATAGTGTTCTAGGTAGACGAAATGCATTAGACAACTAGAAGAGTCTAATTAGAGAGTCTAGTATATTGAAATCTACTAGACGACAAGATAAGTCACTTATGAGTTGAGTTTTTGATATTATATAAATGCATAGATGTTTCTTGAACGCTTTAATTTGTGCTTTGTGTTGCTAAATTGAAACAAAACTCATAAATTGTCCATAGACAATAAAGCGATTGTTGGTGCAATGTGGCTTTTGATATTATATGACTGAATAGATGTTTCCGAGGCGCTTTAATGTGTGCTTTACGTGGTTGAACTAAAACACAATCTAGAATGGGATAAATAGAGTATGTAAACAAATTTAAATACTATGCACACAAGCAAGCAAACAAAAAAATAAACAAAATGAAGAGTAGTGATAGAGAAAATGCACATAAGAGATTAATGTTTGTTCATCTCTACCTGAGACTATGTCCAATCTCTTAAGTAACTTGCTTAAGAAAATCCACTAACCAAAACCTTTGATCAGTAACGAGTATCACGCTCTACAGGTTACACTCTAGGTACATGAGTACAAACATCTCCAAGCTATACCGGGTATCAACTTTTCTAAGTATTCTTTTCAATCTCCCCCTAAGACCAACAACTCTAAATTACAATGAATAATTAACACTTTCATACTAGAAGTGCACAATTAAGGTCACAAGTTACAACCTCACAAAAAGAAGGGTTTACAATATCCAAGCTTTCAACCAAATTCATTAATCACCATTGATATGAAAATTTCTCGGCACTATGATATTTTTGTAATAGCTTCGTTAATCTTCTCATATAGCTTTGCATACTTTATATAGTTGTTGCATTTGGTAGCCACTAAGAATTTAAATTAAGACTGGAAGCCAAAAATCGACTTCATTAACCTGAAACTGGAAGCCAAAAATGAACCTCATTTCTCAGCAAATTAAGACTACTCAAACCAGATTTCTCAGTTGTGTTTCATGTTGTTGACGAAGAAATCCCTAACAGGTTCATCCAAATAGAAGATTAGAATGATCGAATTGGAGAAAAAAGAAGAAGTGAAATGAAAACCTAAAGATATAAAGAGATAACCTTCGATGGTGGCAACCTTCGATTGCGGCACAACCTTCGATTGCGGCGCAACCTTCGACGGTGGCACAACCTTCGACGAACAAGAAACTTCGATCTGTCTTTGTCGTGGTGGAATCTCGGTGGTGATTGTATCAAAAGTGAGTCACTGCTTGTGGACCGAATAGGATTCAAGAGAAAGGAAAAATTACAGTTTAATGCACTGGATGTTAACAGTTAACTGTTTGCAATACAATTTTTCAAACTTTAACTAAAGAACAGTACAAATTAATTTTACTATTAATAATTCAGTTATTTTTGGTTTAAAACAGTACAGTTAACTTAAGTACAATACAATTAAGTTATTTTTGTGAAGCCCTAGTCCTTTGAGCTTTCTTTGGGCAGGAGGATTTTGTTGCACAGTTGTTGCCATTTTTTAGCCATAGGGCATATCTTTTGGCCTATTTCATATGCTTTTATTATACAGTCCTCATATCATCACACCTATTTTCGGAAGGCAAACATATACTTATTGCTTTCAGATGATAAACTTGATTATAGTGAGTATAAGAAAATTAAAATAAATATGAATTAAAAATACTTAGGATTAGTATCACATATGAACTTAAAATAGACATATATATATTGTTCCTGCAGAAAACAAACAAGATAAGTTAGGCACAAGCGTCACCTTACCCATGTAGTCCGCTATCTCCTCAGTTGGCCTCTTCCTGGTGGGTACATGTCGGCTTGGACCCAGGACGGGTTACCTGTAGAAGGGACTCCGAAGCTCAAGTGAGTCAAAGCTCTCAAAGGTCAAATAAGGTGATTAATGGAGTAATGAATGCGTACCTTTAATTACTGGGGTCCACGTATATTTATAGAGTATTAATTATGTTTGGCTATGCTATGGGCCTTAGTTTGAGCTGTAAGTGGGCCTAGGCCCTAACCCAGGCCCTTAGGTGGACCTATTGAATACTAGGGGGACTTTGATTTTGCTAAGTATATCGGGGTTGGGGCCTAAGCCGACTACTTTCCTTGGCGGTTGGTATTGTTCATGTGCTGTCTTAGGCTGGTTGTTCCTCAAGATGTTTGGGTTACCAGTTTAGGCCGGTTAGGCTTAGGTCAGCCCAACCTAGGCCGATTACTTGAATGCTTTGGTATATAGGTATCATTTTATTACTATTTTGTTGAGTTGGCTTGGTGTGGTACACCAGTCCCCCAACCTTGGCCGATATAGGTGTCGGTCAAGGGTGATATGTGTTGATATGTTAGCGGGGCTGGCTTGGTGTGGTACACCAGTCCCCCTAACCCAGGCCCACTTACAGCCCAAACTAAGGCCCAAGCTAGGGCCCGACCCATGGCATAGCCAGACATAATTAGTACTCTATAAATACACATGGATCCCAGTAATTAAAGGTACATATTCATTACTCCATTAATCACCTGATTTGACCTTTTGAGAGCTTTGACTCACTTGAGCTTCGGAGTCCCTTCTGTAGGTAACCCCTCCTGGGTCCAAGCCGACATGTACCAACCGGGAAGAGGCCAACTGAGGAGATAGTAGACTACATGGGTAAGGTGATGCTTGTGCCTAACTTATCTTGTTTGTTCTCTGCAGGAACATATATATATATATATATATAATTCTCTTAAAGAAAAAAAATACATAAAAATTGAGTAAATTTTGATATGAAAATTTCATTTTCTTATAATATACTTATAAATTTCATTTCCTTGAAAAAGAGGTCGAAACTGAGACCATTGCGGAGTACTCCACTGTCCAAACTGAATGTTACTTTCCTTCGCGTAAGTCTAAATTTTAACCTTCGTTTTCTTCCTTTTTCTAGTTCTGAAGCTTTGTTTCCGTTTTGGGGTCTTTTTTGGAGCCTCATTTTTGTCTCTTTGTACTCTGGTATTTCAACTTCGTAGGTTGTTTCAGGGTTGTGGTGCTAGTCTCCACCTAGACTTTCTTTCCGTCAAGAGTTGATGGCTTCTTCTTGTCTCCATTGAAGCTTGCATGAAGAATGGAGGCTCCATGGATGGTGTTGGATGCGGAAGCATGAAGGAAAGAAGCTTAAGGTGTTTGGTTTGGTATAGGTGAAAGGATTCTTAAGATATTGCTAAGATCTAAATAGCAATCTGAACTCAAAAACAGAAATGAAAAAGCACCAAAGCACAATTAATTGAAAGGAAATTTAGTGTGGTTTATGGTGATTTTAAGCAAGCACAAGGAAAATTCCCA
>Ga0209589_1001148_pt1 | contig 42425 bp, 21 predicted proteins | sample CowpeawhiteBW_FD_187525 | JGI IMG/M metagenome (GOLD analysis project Ga0209589, IMG submission 187525) | Root nodule microbial communities of legume samples collected from California USA - Cow pea white BW (SPAdes) (version 2) | ecosystem: Host-associated > Plants > Roots > Nodule | place: USA...
AAATAAAAATTAATAATAATAAGTAAAGATTTTTTTATATTACCAAGTAAATGAAATGTTTATGCTATTAAACACTTAAATTAAGAGTATTAAACATTCTCATGTGAAAGGAAAATATACAATAAATAAAAATATTAAAAAATAGTAGAAATATTCAAATGTTAGACATAATTTTTTTTTAATTGACATACATCATTTTAACATAATTACATAAAAATTATGATAAGATAAAAAATATATTGGAGATGCGAATGAGTTTCATGACAAACCAAATATTTCAAATTAAAAAGAATATATAGGGTTACTTAATTAATTGTGAATATTTTAATAATTTAAACGATGGTGGAAATATGGCAGGGACGGGTATTATGGCGGGGATATATTCATCCCTATCCCCATCCCCATACCCAATTGAAAAAATCGGGGATTCCCCATACCCATACCCATACCCAGTCAATGCGGGGATTTCCCGTCAAAACGGGGACGGGTTCGGGCAATACCCACGGGGACGAGTTTATTTGCCATATCTATTCGTGTACATTTGTATTTATCCAATAATTTAAAATTTACAAGTAAAATAAATAAATTCCATTTCCGAAGTAACATTGCGCGTATCTAATTTAATATACAATTTAGAACCTAACAATCGGAAATTTTTTAATAAAATATTATATCCTTCACAAAACCATTCAAATTTTATTGACCACAAACAGCTTTAACACTAACGTGGCATTGAATAAGGATTTTGCACCGAAAAAAATTCGATAATCTAAAACAAAGGGTATTACCTATGGATGGCAAAATGGGCCAGGCCCGCCCAAAAAAGGGTGGGCCGGGTTGGAATTTCTAACCCGTGAACCCACTGCAACCCGACTCGCCTGACCCGCCAGTTTAACGGGCCAAAAAGGGTCAGTCCGCGGGCTGGCCCGCCAACCCATTTTTTTTAATTTTTTTATGTTTAAAATTAAAAATAATTAAAAAATAATACTTTTTTTACATTATATAAATAAATTTATATATATATATAATAAATTTATAAACAAAATTTTAATAAAAAGTTAAAAAAAGTTAAAAAAAATTAAAAAAAATTTAGAAAAGTAAAAAAAGTAAAAAAAAAAAAGAGATGGGTTAGCCCGCCGGCTCGCCAGCCCTCCCGAAAACGGGACGGGTTACAGTTTTCGGCCCGTTTTGACATAGCGGGCCAACCCGGCCCAGCCCGTTTTTGGTGGGCCACAAGCGTGCCGGGCCAAAACGGGCCGGTCTGGCCCGTTTTGACACCCCTAGTATTACCTAGACCTACATCTCATGTTTCATTGCAAAAAACATTTTGAGACCTCCTTTCTTTCTGTCTTCGTCAGCCGGAAACCCAGATTCAAACATTCTTTTTCCGTAATCTCCTCTAACATCTCATACTTTTTATGTTTTTTTTTTCTCTTTGATGAACTACTTCAAGAACACAATAAAGGTAGTAAGTTTTCTACTTCTTGTAGATATTTTCTTCTTCTCTTCTTCTCTAAGATTTGAATACTTTTTTATGTTTGTTTGTCTCTGATGAATGAATGCTTTCTAGCAGATTGATGAATGTTTCAAGAACACAATAAAGGTAGAAGCTTTTGTTCTTCTTGCGAATCTTTTCTTCTTCTCCAAGATTTGAATACTTTTTTATGTTTTTTTCTTTGATAAATGAATGCTTTCTAGCAGATGAATGAACATAATAAAGGTGGAAGCTTTTGTTCTTCTCGAAGATCTTTTCTTCTTTTCCAAGATCTGAATATTTTTTTATATTTTTTTTCTCTGATGAATGAATGTTTTCTAGCAGATGATAAGCTGTTCCAATAACACAATAAAGGTCGAGGCTTTTTGTTCTTCTTGCGAATCTTTTCTTCTTCAGATCTGAATACTTTTTATGTTCTTTTTCTCTAATGAATGAATGTTTTCTGTCAGATGGATGAACTGTTTGAGGAACACAGTAAAGGTAGAAGCTTTTGTTCTTCTCGCAGATCTTTTGTTCTTCTCCCAGATCTGAATACTTTTTTGTGTTTTTTTTTCTCTAATGAATGAATGCTTTCTGGCAGATGGATGAATTGTTTCAAGAACACAATAAAGGTATAAGCTTTTGTTCTTCTCGATCTTTTCTTCTTCTCCCATATCTAAATACTTTTTTATTTATTTTCTTTGATGGATGATTTTTTTCTATCAAATGGGTGAAATGTTTGAAGAACACAATAAAGGTACAAGCTTTTCTTCTTCACGCGAAGTTTTTCTTCTTCTTCCAGATTTGAATACTTCTTCTCCAGATGGATGAAATGTTTCAAGAACACAATAAAGGTACACAATATTGTTGTATGTCTTTGAGATGAAGGAACTGTTTCAAGAAGACAACAAAGATACATTTTTTTGTGGATTGTTTTTGCTTCTACCACTTGTATGTATTGTTGTATGTCTTTTTTTTTTATCAATGCAGTTTTTCTTTGAAATGAATTAATTGTTTCAACAAGACAACAAACATACAGTTTTTTCTTCTTCTCTCATATGTTTTCTGCTTCTTCCACATTTAAGTAGTTTTCTGTCTCTTTTGCACCTTAAAAATGAAAATTTTCTTTTAGATGAATGAACTCTTCTTTTGTTTTTTCTTAACAAAGTGTCAAACACATTCATGCTTTTTTTAATGATTTTCACTTTTGATTTTTTATTTATTGATTTTTGTATTTTTGGATTCATAGTTCTCTTTGAATGAAGTTTTTGTTCAGCCATAATGAATGTTATCTTTTTTTCTTTTCTACCTTCTCTACATCAGGTATGTATTTTTTTACGAAAGGTTCCATTTAAAATATTTGAATTTAATTTATTTATTTTTATCATGCATTCCATTTTAATAACTCTAACGTTATTATTTATATCTACGAATGTTGAGTTTATTTATATCTTAATCTATTTTCATTCTATCAGTAACAATCTTCTCCCACTTCATTACCTATCTATAAGTAATAATATTTTCTATCTTCTATTAAAAATCTTCTTCTATTACTATTCTTCTTCATTACCAATCTATTATTATGATTAAATATCAGGTAAAGTTGAAGTTTCTATATCTTTCTCTATTCTAGGGAAGGAGGATAGAGGAGTTTTTGGTAGAAAACTAGTTTAGCAAATGACTTTAGAGGCAATAAGTGGAGTACTCTCAACAACAAGTCTATTACCATTCCAAAGTAACCAAATACAAGTGTAAGAAGGCCCCATTTATAGGATGGATGGCCAACCTAATGTAATGAAAATGTAACATGAAATGAAATGGGGATGTAGCTTGGAGAAGAACCATAAATGGTGGTCGTTGGATGCAAAAGAGTGAGGGATCTAGAGCCGTGTGGCAAGTCACACACTCCTTGCTTGCACCATGTGGAAAAGAGGCACTCCAAGCCTTGCACCAAGGATGAAATGTGCGTTCCACTTTGTCTCTAAGCATAGTCTCGACCGAGTTATTTAATTGGGCTTGCATTAGCCCAATTTGAAGGCTAAATAATAAAGTACTTTAGCATTTTTATTTTATAACATGGCCTAACATTTGCCCAAAAATAAAATCTATTCTAATGCTCCAATCATGTTTCCTTTCATATTTTAATATCTTCTTAAGCCCATGAGAATAACATATGAAGCCTATGATGAATTTGATCTTCTTGAGACTAGCCCATTTGGATCCTTTTAAGCATGCCTCTTGTTAATGGGCCTTTGATTGGGCTTAGATCTTTAGGAGCATATGGGCCTAGAATTGGGCCTATGGTGTACTCATCAGTTGGCTTTATTTTCTTCTTGATATACCCATCATATTCACGAAAGATGGTGCAATGATACTCTCAATACCTTTTACCCGTTTCACGCATAGAGGCTATATTGAGGGGACCCACGTTATGCATGTAGAATAGTTTTCTTGTATCATGATTGAAGTGTGTTTGTATTGTAGACACATGATTCTTAGTGATTTTCCTTGTGTGAAGTGGTGCCTTGGTGGTTTTGATGGGATGACTTGTGTTGCTTTTTGGGGCAGCCTTGTACACGTTCTTTTCCTTTTCTCTACCAAATGCGTCAGGATCGTGTTAGTGCAAAGAAGACTTATGCCACCTACAACCTTCTTATAGTGTTGCAGTGTGCTTGTATCCATCCTCTCTTGACTTTTTTTCACTCTCTCTCTTGACTTAGATAAGATGTAGTTGAAAATGGGATTCAGAATCACACTTTTGTTTAAATTTGGGGTTTATTAAGAGAAAATAAAATAAAATTCTCATTGCCACGTAAGGTTGTGAGAGAAGTTGTCATTTTTTGGTGTCACTATATCATTTTCCTATATATTAAACACCATGCATGTATATGATTGAATTACTCCAGGATACGTGCCCGTGATCATGTTTCAAAAGAGGTATGAGTTTTGTATGTTTAATGGTTGAGTGGTAGGTTTTCATCCTTTTGGGTTTCATATATGTAAGAAAAATAAATTGGAATGCATTAATAGGAGTCACAAAGAAACTTTAAAATTACGGAAGAAGAAATAATGCATGTATGGTTAACTAAAGTATGAATTATGGATGATGTTACTTTTAGTTCGTTCACGTGGTATAATGATCGTGCGGATTTCACTCTTGCTTTTGGGAGGGATCTTGAAAGTTACGTGATTGTGAGGTTTTTCGGCCTAGCTAGAAACCGGTGGTGACTCTTTCGGCTGTGTGAGGTAGTGGAAAGGGATGTGTGGCATTATTTATTCAGCCTTATTCTACCAAATCTTGGCATATATTTTTATTGTCTCTAGTTAGCTCACCCCTTGCTTTTGTGTGTTTGTTGTGTATGCAATGATTGTATAACGTGTGTGTTATACGAGAACAGGTAATAATATAGGTGCTTCAGGCATGGAGTAGATGGATGAGAGGAGGGAATGAACTCAGGGTTTTCTTTTGTTAAAGTTGCATTTACGCATTTAATTTACGCATTTAAAAATATTACGAATGTTTTATAAATGTTCATGGCACCCTAAATCGGGGTGTTACAGTTTTGGTCAATGATATCAGGTTCTCCTATTTATTCCTATTTGTTTGTGCAAGTCTTTCATTGTCGTTTTGGTAAATTAGAGGTTTAGGGGTAGTGTGATTAAGGTAAGCTTAGAGTTTTTCTTTCTACTGTGATAGAACAATAATTAAATTGCTTGTCAATATATTTTGGTTTTAATTTTCATTTTGCTCATTCTTAATTTTGGGTGTTTTTGTGAAACTACACGGTAGAGAAAGCACTGTGGAAAATTGCCAAGTATTACAAGTAAGTAGAATCAATATTATAGTTCTAAACTAGTCATATTTCAAATATGGGATTCTTGGAGTACTGCCCTGATACCAATACACAATATAATATGATTGATGAAATTTTGTAACCTATGTGTATGTCAACTCAAGACCAATGGTAATTATGTGTTACAGGTTTGCTGCATTTCGTTTTGGTTTTTGGTTATTGTGCAATGGTCACTATTTGTAATTTTGTTCTCTAATTTGATGCTTTTGTGAGTTAGTGTTGTCGCAACCGAGATCGCGACGGGACGATGAACCAAAAATTAAAATTTATAAAAACAGAGTTTGGAGTCGCCACAATAGTTTATTCTGGAAAACTACAGAAAAACTAAAAAAAAATTAAGACAAGGTCTGCTAAAAAACCAAGATTTTGGGTCCGAAAGTCGGTTACGCGTGGGAAAGGTATTAGCACCCCACAACGTCCATCCTAAGACGGTAACTTTAATTACATATGCAAAAAGATGTGGTTTTAAAAATATTTAATTTTCCCCAAAAGTAATAATAAAAGGATGTACAAAAGAAACAAAAATAATTTTTTGGTTCTTTGGGCCCGACGAGGATTAATCCTCGCTCCTACCTATCTCCATGTGAATGGAGAATAAGGGTTACGTAGTTCTTTTATGAAAAACTATTTGGAAAATTATTTGAAAAATTGTTTAATTTGTTTTATAATTTTGAAAACCTTTTTATTTAAATTTTAGTATTATTTTAAAATTGGTGTCACGCGACGCGAGCGGCCAGACGGACTCTTGAAATAAATTCTTTTGTCTAATCTTTTATTTTTTTATTTTTTTAATCATTTATAAATTTTTAATATTTTTTTAAAATTATTTTAAAGTAGTTGTGGATGTCACTACGACGTCAACAACCAAATAGATATAGAAGAGCAAACAAACAAAACTATTTTTTATTTTTAGATCATTTGTATATATTTTTTAGAAAAAAAAACAAAAGTCTAAATTGGATGTCATGCGATGCGAGTGGCCGGGCAAACACTAAAGAAAGGGGAAAATAATATTTTTAATGGTTGAAAAAAAGAATGAAAATTGAAATAAAGTAAATCTAAAGATGAAAGAACTAAGAGTGACGTACCTTAAAAAATTTCAATGATCTCCTAACCTTTTCTCTTTTCTTTTTTCTTGCTTCCTTATCTAATATTTTTGTGTTTGTTTTTGCAATAGAAATAAAAATGAGCGGTGTCTATGTGGGTGGTAGTGAGAGAGTGTAGAGAATATTTTCTTCTATTTTTTTCTACCTCCTTCAATATGTTTTTTTATGTTTTTTTTTTTTTGAAAGAGAGATAAAAAAGAGGTGTATATGTGGGAGTGGTGATGGGAAAGAATTAGAAAAGTGTAGAGAATCTTTTTTCTTTTTTCTGGTCATGACATAATGCGTATTTATACTCACACTTTGCAATATCAATGCAATCTCAGCCTTAATTGTAATGAACAGTATAAGGAAGAAATTGGTCATTATAGGAACACATTATAGAGATCAAATTATAGAAAATCAGAGCACAAAATGAATCAAGATCAAAAATATTGATTCTAACCGTTAACAAATCGGAGCACAAAAATCGATCCCAATTAGTAATATTGATTCTAATTATATGAAGAGATATTTCTTTTAATTGTTAGAATCATATCACTAATTTCTCTATCAGAACAAAGGTAAAAGATATGTTGAGTTGTTGGGATCATGAAGAGAGGTGTGATAACAAATTAGGCTCTTCCTTCTTTTTCCTTTTTTTCATCTCTCTTTTTTTCTTTTTTTTTTTGTAAAATTAAAGTTTGAAAATCTTTGAAGAAAATTTTGTTTCACATTTTTTTTATTTTCCATTAACTAAAAAACTATTTTTTTTTATATTTTTTTTGAAAATAAATTTATTGACTCGGACGAAATTGGGTGTTGACAGCTGTCCCTCTTAACATTTAATTCAGAGGAAAATAATTTAGTTCATGTAACAGGATGTCCCTTATTTTGTTCTTTTTTTTCACTTTTTTTTGTCTTATTTTTTGCCTAGACTGTCCTTCAAAGTTGTTAGTCTAGCAAATTTTTCATCCTTTTTTGTTTTTTTTTTATGTTCAAGAGAGTTTCTTGAAATCATTTTAAGGTATGTGTCCCCTTTATGATGATCCTCCATGGAAGAGAGATGGAAACAGAGATGGATTTGATCAATTTCATGCATGTAAGATTAGATGATGCTTCAAAAGACATGATAACAAACAAAATTTTATTTCTTTATTAAATCCACTGAATTGACCAAAAAATATTTTATCATTTTCTCTTTTTTCATAAGAAAGATTCCAAGAATTTGGTGATAAAGAAAGTGGGAAACAATTTGAACTTGTTGTAGTGCAATTTTTTTTTTTGTTTATTTTCCCAAATTTATGCTGATGCATGCTATGTGTATGAATCTTTGGATAAGGTATCATGAATGACCATAAAATGGAATGCAATGCATGTTTGTGCCTCGTGTAAGACCCAGGAAAAATTAAATAATTAATTAAATAATTATTTAATAAATGCGAGAAAAGAAAACCTTTAAGGTAATAAATGCGGAATGTTATGATGTGGGAAAGTACTAGCTCAAATGGTTGAGAGTACTTGATTGTATGCTATTTTTGTGTTATTAAATTAGTATTATTTTTATGTATATTAAATATGTTGTGGAGTTTTATAATAATTGAAATATATTGATTAGTATGAAATATGAATTGGTTGAATGGTTTGACATTGAGTGGCAATTGCATGGGTGTGGGTTCAAACCTTAGAGGGACTCAAATGAAACTCTATTTTTGCTATTTTTAGGTTTGTCTTGAATTTGAAAGGTTAAAGGAAACCCTAGTAAACTTAGCAGCCAAGGATGGCTGAAAAGGCAGAAGATATCATGCAATTGAAGGGTAATTAAATCTGCCATTAAACCTTAATTTCGTTTTTGACAATTAAGCATTATTAAACAACCATTATAAGGCTTATTAGTGGTAAAAAGGAGGGTTTGGTTAGCTGGAATTGGAGGAGGTACTATGAGAAGTAAGAATTCAGAGAGGAACGTGTTTCTGGAGTGATAGGCGAGTTGAGATAGGAGGGTAATTTGGGAGGAAGCCATTCGTGAACATTGGAGCTTTCAAGAAGTCAAATTTTGAGCAAGGAAAGCTTTAATCCAGGTTAGGGGAGCTATTTATGTTGGTCTTATTGTGGTTATGATAAACTATGTCAAGTGTGAATGAAATTGCATGTGCTTCTTGCGTTTTGTGACATTTTTCGCAATTTCTGGATTTTTCCCGGAAACCGCCTGGCAGTGTTGAAGGCCCGCCAGGCGACTCATACGTTCAGGACCCAAAAACTAGGTTTTCTTCATGCACCGCCTGGCGGCAAGGTGCTGTCCGCCAGGCGATACAAACTAGCTTGCCCACTTCTTACGGGGTTTTGGGTGTTTCTGTGATGTTGGACGTCTAGGTTAAGTTATATGATGTATGTATGATTAAGGTGTTGTGTGATTACCTATAATCGAGAAATTGGTGGAAGATTTCATGAACTTTCATTTGAGTTGGGATTTTTAGGTTCCGCTTGGGTTTGGGAATGAATGTCATAAGCAGTGAATGTGAATGGTGAGTTGTTCGTGTGTGATTGATGATAATTTGATTGTAATCTGAATCTGGATTGTGATACATGTGAAATTACATTATTTTAAGGGGGAACTATGAAACAGTAGGGTGGGTGAGTCACGTCGAATGCGGGAGGAATCTGGGTAGAGCCCAGTTTTTCACGTACCGCCTGGCGGCACTGAGGCTATCGCCAGGTGAATTGTCAGTAAAACAGCAGGTTCAATTTAGGAGGTGTTCTTGCCATGGGACGCATTGAATTGGGTTTTTTTTTATTGGAAGTATTTTGAGATGGGACAGGTTGGGATTTCATTATCTATGATTTTCGAGTAATAAGGGAAGGATGAAATATGTGCATGGGATGTCTCTTATATATTTGGTAGTGGCAGTGTTAGTTTGGGTGTCCAAGTCTAAGTACAATATTGATCAAATTGGGGTGGGTGCGATAATTAATTGGGGATATTGAGAAAATTTGGGTATGGTAATGTACACTGAATAACTTGTAAAATGTAAAGTAGTAGGGATACTATTATTGTTTGTGGCTTGTCCTGTTAAAATAATCAAATGAGGTATGCTAAGATATGATAATATTTGAGTTGTGCATGAATTGATTGTACTAGGTGTGTTTTAGTTTTGGTGATAGGTTGTAAATACTATGATTGATGTATGGAAGTAACATTGCAAGTTGAGGCCTTCAAATCTGTAAAAAGTGCCAAAAACCAGTAGCATTGCGCTACTGATATGGCGCCTGGCCGTGAGGGGCAAACCGTCAGGCGGTAGGGCCCTAACCAGTGGCAGTGGCCACTGTTCGCAGGAGGCGCCTGGCGGCGGGGTTGTGTTCGCCAGGCGGTAACGGAGCTAGATGGCTCTTGTTTGGTTTCAGGCGCTTGGCGGTAGAGTGTTGGCTGCTGGGCGGTTTTCTGCAAGTATCCGCCTAGCGGTGTCTAAGTGGTGCCAGGCGGTTTTTGTGGCTGTGTAATTGGTTATTGTTTTGATTAGTGGACTTAAAGAATTAGGTTCACTTACCTTTGTGCTTAGGCTTGATGGACTAAGTCCAATAGGGGTCTGGGATGTGCTTGAGTGGTTGAACGCATGATGGGCATGGAACTGGTTGAGTTCCCGTCAGCAACTATTGGACGAGGAGTCCTTAGTATGGTGATTACATGTGTTGGACGCACGATGGGCAAGAAACTATGATGTTCCCGTCGGATACTATTGGGCGAGGAGTCCATAGTATGGTGATTCCGTGCGTGCCAGGGTCCAAGTTGAGAAGACTTGGATGATTTACTACAGACGAGGAGTCTGTAGGGCAGGACTATGAGCGGGATAGGCTCATAGGGTTAGACCACGAATGAGTTAGTTTCGTGGGAGCACAGTGAATTCCCAAGACCTAGTTACATGCATATAATCATGAAGGAATATGAGATCAGGGGTGGATAATTTGTAGTTAACACATATCAGTAAATTTACTGCTTGGGATGGGTATCATGTTTAATTTATATTGATATATGCATAGCTCACCCTATCTGTATGTGTGTGGCGATGATCGGATAATTTATTATCCGGGAGCAGATGATTTGACAAGTGAGCCAGGAGACGCTTGAGACTGGAGTGCGGGATTATATGGGCTTTTGGAAGACCTGAGTTTTTGATATTTTTATGTTTTGAACTTTAGCCATTTTGGGCTTCCATAGTTGTAATAATTTTGATTTGCGAACATTACCATGTATTAAACTTTGCGATTTTAATTTTCCCGCATTTTGGGAACATGTGTTTATAAATGAGGAATTACTAATATTATTGCGCTTTATTTCATTTTATTTAATTATTTATGTTATTATCAAAGTAATATTCCTTAGGGATGTTACACCTCGCAGGGCACTTATTCACATGATATGCTAATGAAATGTATGTTTATGGCTAATAATGGTGTGATAGTGATGAATTTATTATTATATACAGGGAAAGGTGAGGGTAAAGGATGCAAACAGTCTCCCTTTAGTGCCTTAATTTAACATAGGTTTGCCGCTTAAAGTTATAAGGGAAAGTATATGCGCTCACAAGGATAATTCCCTAATACCTAAATATCAAGGTCACTAGAGCTATGGCCCACTTCATGGCATTTCCCACGACAGTTGGTAAACAACAAGAAGTGAGAGTATCAATGAAGCAAACAAACTCTAGCTGGGGTTCACAATGATCACTTGGGAAGTACATCCACTATGGCACTACTACACAATCCCCTCTAATTCTAAGCAACTCAGACCCGGGTATAGGGCCCCGCTATGTAATGAACAAAATGTGTGTGTGAAGGGAGAATGCCATGGATACCCAAAACCCCACCTGAAAATTATTCCAAATTCCAAAATAAAGAAGAATATACACATACAATTATTCTAAATATAAAAAGAGACAAAAATACACGTACCTAAAAAGGAAAAAAAACGAGAAAGAAAAATATGAAGAAAAACCACATCAATATTACACATCTAAGTAAATGGTCTAACTCTCTAGCATCCCCAACAGAGTCGACATCTGTCGCAACCGAAATCGCAACGGGATGATGAACAAAAAATTAAAATTTGTAAAAACAGAGTTTGAAGTCGCCACCATAGTTTATTCTGGAAAACTACAGAAAAAAAAGACAAGGTCTACTAAAAAAACCAGATTTTGGGTCTGCAAGTCGGTTACGCGTAGGGAAGGTATTAGCACCCCACAACGTCCATCCTGAGGCGGTACCTTTAATTAAATATGCAAAAAGATGTAATTTTCAAAATATTAATTTTTCCCACAAGTAACAATAAAAGGATGTACAAAAGAAACAAAAATAATTTTTTGGCTTTTAGGGCCCGACGAGGATTAATCCTCGCTCCTACGTATCTCCATGTGAATGGAGAATCAGGGTTACGTAGTTCTTTATGAAAAATTATTTGGAAAAGTATTTGAAAAATGATTTAATTTGTTTTATAATTTTGAAAACTTTTTTATTTAAATTTTAATATTATTTTTAAATTGGTGTCACGCCGTGAGCGGCCAGACAGACACTTGAAATAAATTCTTTTTTCTAATCTTTTATTTTTTTATTTTTTTAATCATTTATAAATTTTTAATATTTTTTAAAAATTATTTTAAAGTAGTTATGGATGTCATTACGACGTGAGCAACCAAATAGATATAAAATAGTAAATAAAGAAAACTATTTTTTATTTTTAGATCATCTGAATATATTTTTAAGAAAAAAACAAAAGTCTAAATTGGATGTCATGCGACGCGAGCGGCCGGGAAAACACTAAAGAAAGGGGAAAAGAATATTTTTTATGATTAAAAAAAAGAATGAAAATTGAAAAAAACTAAATCAAAAAAATGAAAGAACCGAGAGTGATGCACTTTAAAAAATTTCAATATCTCCTCACCTTTTCTCTTTTCTTTTTTCTTGCTTCCTTTTCTAATATTTTTGTGTTTGTTTTTCCAATAGAAAAAAAAATGAGAGGTGTCTTTGTGGGTGGTAATGAGAGAAAGTGAAAGTGTAGAAAATGTTTTCTTCTATTTTTTTTCTATCTCCTTCAATATGTTTTTTAATATTTTTTTTTTGGAAGAGAGATAAAAAAGGAAGTGTATATGTGGGAGTGGTGATGGTAAAGAATTAGAAAAGTGTGGAGAATCTTTTTTCTTTTTTCTAGTCATGACAGAGTGCGTATTTATACTCACACCTTGCAATATCAATGCAATCTCAACTTTAATTGTAATGAACAATATAAGGAAGGAATTGGTCATGATAGCAACACATTATAGAGATCAAATCATAGCAAATCATAGCACAAAATGAATCAAGATCAGAAATATTGATTCTAACCGTTAACAAATTAGAGCACAAAAATCAATCCCAATTAGTAATATTGATTCTAATTATATGAAGAGATATTGCTTTTAATTATTAGAATCATATCACTAATTTTTCTATCAGAACAAAGGTAGAAGATATGTTGAGTTGTTGGGCTCATGAAGAGGGGTGTGATAACAAATTAGGCTCTTCCTTCTTTTTTCCTTTTTTTAATCTCTCTTTTTTTTTTTCTAAAATTAAAGTTTGAAAATATTTGAAGAAAATTTTGTTTCACATTTTTTTTTTATTTTTCATTAACTAAAAAAAATTATTTTATTTTATTTTATATTTATGAAAATAAATTTATTCACCCAGACGAAATTGGGTGTTGACAAGTGCTTATAGGCTCTAGACCGGTATGAGGAGTCCTTTGGAGAGCCATAGTGTACTTTTGCTAAAATGGATATTGGTCAGGTCTTGCTCTCTTTCTGCTACAAGGACGACAACAACTACCATGCATAAGAGGTCCTCTATGATGCTAAATCCAAGTCCCCCGATTATCAAAAGATTATACAAAGCAAGAAGTGATATCTATCTTTATTCATAGTTGTTGGATTTGGAATGTGGAAAGTATAGTTATTAGAATCTTTTGAATCATAATTGGATGAAATTTCATTACCTTCTAATTTATATAATAATATGATTCTTTGATGAATTTGTGTTGTATGGTAAATGGATGATTCTGCGATTTGTATACAATTAACTTAATTCATTTTTTTTAAATTGCCATGAAAAAGGACGAAGACACGTGAGCTTATGTTTTGTGATGAAAAGGAAGTGAATGAAAGAACATTGGTGAACATATCCTGTTTGATTGTTCACTACTTCATTTGTTAATCACTCATTTAATGCATGTTCCCTATTTCTCTATTCATAGATTTTATTCTTTTAAGATAGGAATTTTGCAAACTTAAACATGACAAATAATTCTAAGCCTTAATTTTTTTTTTTTGTCTATTTCTAGTTATATATAATCTATATGAATAACAATTAACATGGGTGCAAGTAGCTTATATGTATTATATATAAATTATATGTAGACTTGCACTATTTATGTATGGCTTTAACTCTAGTTCTAAATTCTTACTTAGGGGGTTCACTAAGTTTAACTGCACCACCAATGCATACTCAGGCTTTATGCCTTGGTCATAGTGGAAACGAAACATATAAACACGAGGTGATAGTTTTGTAATTTATGCAATGTTTTATGCTCTAGTCACTAGTTGACTCGGGGCAGAAACTAGTCTTTTGCCTCGGTTATGAAGGACCAAAGGCCTAAAGCCCATTGAAAATTTCCCCCCTCCCGCCACTTGGATTTTTAAGTTTAAAACAAAGAGCTTTATAACTCGGTTGTTACTGACCCGAGGTAGAAAAGCTAGTTATGCCTCAATTGTTTGAACCCGAGGCAGTAAAGCCAGTTAAAATGGCCAGCCTTAGGCCCAAATCCCTTTCTTCTGTCCTTTGCAGGAAATCATAAAGTGGGGCTTCTTCTTCATCTTTCATGAAGGAACGTCTCTTGCACCATGCACTACAGCAGACACACCTTCCTACCGCCAACCAAAGTCGTCGCTAGAGCAATCACCAGAACTGGCAACGTCATTGGTGCTTTTGGCGCTTTTAATCTTCTTCTCCATGCTAGAATTGGATGCCTTCTTTCTTGCACGACTATCTTCCATGCCGCCACCGCACCGCACTACGGCATGGCAGTCGCACCACGCCATTGTCGCTGAAGACAACACCAACGACATGATTTCCTTCGTGTTTGGGGTTTTCTGCTCCATCTTCTTCTCTAAATGTGGCGAGCATTTTCTTCCTTTCGCTCAAATGCATAGCCAATAAGCTTTCAACCCCTCTCTTTGTTTATGTTCGTGTTTTTTTAATGGTTATTTGTCTTTGTTCTTCTTTTACAAAGGAGAAGAAAGGAGGAGAATATTAGGGTCGCTAGATATGGTTTTATGTATTGGTGGAAAGGTGATTCTCTGTACTAGTTAAAAATGGAGTGGAAGATGGATGTAGAACATGTTTGTGGTAAAATGGAAAAGACAAAGTTGTATTGAGCGAATATGGTGTTGGGGTCGTGGAGTGGTTCCAAAGTGGGGATGAACATTGTTGAGGATGATTGAGGAATGAAGAGAATTCCATAACACCCTTCAATTGTATCATTTATGAATTATTTTTTTGTTAATTTTTAATGTCTATTAGGCCTCGATTGGATTAGAACCGAGGTATTAATGAAGAGATATGCCTTGGTTGACAACAAGGCAAAAAGGTGACCCTTTTTTTTGTCTCAGTTGGATATTGAGAATGATATTACTTGTTCTCTTGGATCTCAAGAATGCTTTGAATAGTGTTTTTGAATCAAATTTTCATTTTTCTTTTAATTAGTTATTATTAGTGCTGACAATTATCCTTATGAGTTACATGTTATGTTTTTGTGATTTTGCACCTTCTTGGATGCCATGGACCATTGGCTAATCTCAATCAGGAATAGCCTTTTTGTCTAGTGCTACTATGTAGATTATTTATTACTTAGAGAAATAGTAGTCTTTGAATCATATTTGTTTTGCAATAGTAAATTTGTATTTATGTTTTTTGCACATTAGTGTAACCAAATTGAGTTGATGCTTATTTTGCAGAAACTACCTTAAATGAATAGTATTAATATCAGATGTTTCGATTTATATTTAATGAATTCAGGTGTTGTCTCATGGTGTTAAAAAAATAACCTATTGGAAGTTTATCAACCACAAAAGCAGAATTTGTAGCACTTGTTACTTATGCTTGTCAAGGAGTCTAGATGAAGAGAATCTTACAAGAACTAGGACATTCTTATGGAGATTGTTCAACTCTGATGTGTGATAATAATTCAACCATTAAGTTGTCTAAAATCCTGTTATCCATTGTCGTAACAAGTATCATGATGTGAGATTTCATTTCGTATGAAATCTTACCAAGGAGAGTACATTTGAATTAGTTCATTGCATAAGTCAAGATCAAGTGGCTGACATAATGACAAAACCATTGAAGACTGAAGTGTTTCAGAAGCTTGGAGAGCTACTGGGAGTGTGCAACATTTATGATATAAACTAATTGCTTTATAACATTTTGTTTAAGGTAGGAAATCAAGGAGTTTAGCCATTTAGTATTGCATTTTTTTTTTTAGTAATATCTTGGAAGTCCAAGTCTTTAGGCATAGTTATTTGAATTTTGTTTTTTGTTACCACTAGCGTATTTAATTCCATTAAGTGGGTTTTATTTTAGTTACATAACAGTCATACATTGATTGACTATTTAAGCTGAGAGTATTTCTTAACAAAAGCAAATCCTTTTTTCTATAATTCATGTGTTATATCAAAGCCTCGAAATATATTGGATCAGTTGACACCATTAAGCCATGTTTGTCTCATCCTCTGATAAGCCTTCACCATTAATATAATAACCCATCCATGTAGGAGGGTGCCTAATTCTTGATTGTCTTTGCCTTGATATTATATCTTCACCGTCACTAGAAGCATCTTCTTCAAGTTTAACTCTTTCATCATGAATTTCCCCTGTTTCTCCATCAATATTTCTTTCATTTTCATCATCATGCCATTCTAAGTCTGGTACCGTTTGTGTCTTATCCCAATCCCATTGTTTTTCTTCTTCAAAGATAACATCTTTTCTCAACAAAAGTTTCTTAACAATTGGGTCAAATAACCTATAGCCTTTTGATTTCTCACTTACTGATTGAGGTCCTACCCAATCAAATAAAACAATTTAAATGTAATACTTAGGAAGTGATCCCAAGGATGTCTCCTAGTAACTAATGTATTCAACCAATGGTTCCAATTAAAAACAAATGAGGGGTTTGGTAGATTCATAAACTCGCCACAAAAATTTAAAACGCGGCTGCAGATTTATAAAACACTAACAAAAAAATTATTGACCCCTTAGTTCAAATGAACATCACCAATCATAGATCACAAAATTACTGGTTCTATTAACTCTAATGAAACATGCAATTAAGCAACTAAGCGAAGATTAACAATGACTTCAATTGCAAATAAGAATTGCACACATTCATGAATCTGCCACAATTCATTAAGCATGAACACAACCCAAAACATAAATACTCACTCCGCAAATTAAGCATAAAGAAATGGTTCCTTCATTAAACAAAACCCAAAATTCAAAATGGAGAAATAACAAATCCCAACCAAACAAAACAACAATCTCAAGGTTTCATTTCATTCTCTTTAAGGAATCAGTACATACAATTAATTCTCTATGGGATTCGAATTACAACTCAAACAAAGTTGAAAATGCATCATTTCAATGAAAAAGAATAGGACAAAAACATTGAATGAGAGGAGGCAATGCGCAGAAAACGTAAACATATGTAGAAAATGTGAAAAACCCTAAGTGGGTGCTGACCAAGATCAAGAAAATTTTCAATCCAGTGGTGGCTGCTTCAAGGGCTCTCATGTGTTCTTAAAAAATGCACCAAAAGTAGACTGAATGGAGAAGAAGGGTTCTCTATATTGGCACAAGAAAGCTTGAAGCAAAGATTTGATAAAGCCAAGTGCATGAAGATCACACATGTTTGATGAAGATTGATGAAGATCCACTTAAAGATTATGTTTCTAGTGTATAAAATCTGGAAATAATATTTAAAATGAAATAAAGTTAATCGACTGATTTCACTCAAGTCAAGTAAAATAAAAAAATTGTACGGAAAATTCAACCGGCTGATTTCACTTAAACTAGACTATATAAGTTGTGTTGTCGAGAGTAGAGGTATAGTTCTGAGTTTTAGAGTGCGAAAACTTATCATTCATCATTGGAAAACTCTCTTTGTCTCTACAATACATAGTTGCATCGTGTAGATTAAAGTTCTTAGTTGATCTTGGAGGCATTTTGGCTTGGGAATAGGTTGAAGAACACATGTATGGTTGGCTAGGGAGAGCCACCATCAGGTTTTGTAGTTTTTGTGCCTCTGGTTGTTTGCCTAATGTGATTTCAGGTCTATAAGTGTGATTCTTACAGGGTGTTAGTCTAGATTTTTGTGTGAGTCAAAATCTTGTAAGTTTCTTTGTTCAAAAGTGAAATATTGGTGTATGATTTATAAAACTTTTGAATATATTGGAAACCATGCTTAGGTTGTTCTGGTAAACTGGTTGTAGCTTTATGATTGAGTGAACTAGTATAAAAACAATTGTGCAATTTTTTTTCCTTTATCTCACTCATTTTAAAACACTTTAAACACTTAAGAAAAACAAGTAATTCATTCTTTTTTGTGCTTTAATGTGTTTTTGTGTAATCTTATGTTGCATACCTGTTAGAAGTATTGATTAGAACAAGTCTTGTATGTAGAAGTTTGTTGTTTGGGTTAAATCTATGAATTGTATATTCTACATAAATTCCTAGCCAATTGATTTGAAATTTTAATCGACTGTTTCATAGGTTTAAGAACAAATTAGTTTGCTGTTTTATTTTTTGACTGATTAAAAGTGTACTAGTCTGTAACTTTTGTATTCGAATTTCACAGTCTATTTGATTCAATGAAAATTGGTGTTATGCTTTCAAAAAAGTTTTAAACAGCCAATTCAACTCCCATTCTTAGCTTAAATCACCATTTTAAACTAACAATCTCCACCTAAAACCCCAAAGAGCTTGTGGTCACATCATACAACATGTGTAGAATTACAAAATTTCCACTTTGGGTTGCAGACTTATAAAAATGCCATTAGGTTGAAATAAAGGATGGCCCATCACTAACATTGAGAGGGAAAAAGGGCTAATGAGGCGTAAATGATGTGGCACTCATCTCTTCAACCTAAGATTAATGTCCAAGCCCAAAACCTAAAAATAATTAAGAAATGAAATTAGATCAAGTAAATCCAAATTAATTAAAATTTGAATTACTGGCCTAATGAAGCCTAATAAATGAGAATGCACTAACAATAGATAATTAAGCATTAAATATCCAACAAGAAGGGTACAAAAAGGTAGGAAAATAATGACACATCACATACTCCTAACAATACACAAGTAATGCTTCTATTGTCAAGTTAATCCTCTTTACTTCTAGAACATGTGCGTGTGTTATGCATCAAAATACCCGAAAGTGATTAATTCAAGGTTGTACACCACTGACTCCTCTGACATTACATCCTTTATTGCCAATGTGGGACACCTATTTTGAACATAAATAGTCCAATTAACAATCTCTGGCCAAAAGGTCTTTGGAATGTTTTTACTTGATAGCATCGAGTGCACCATATTCATCACAGTTTTATTCTTTAACTCAGCAACAACACGTTGCAGATTATAAGTAGTGGTCAGTTGCCTCTTTATTCCATTTTGTTTGCAATAATTGTTGAGCTCATTTGAATTGAATTCTCCTCCTCTATCTATTTGCAAACACTTTATACATGTCTCAGCCTCCTTTTTAACCATAGTCCTAAAGCATTTGAAAGAGTTCAAAGCTTCTCGCTTCTCTACCAAATCGTAGACTCATGCTTTTCTACTATAGTCAGTAATGAATAGTAGAATGTACCTTTTGTTTCTATTAGATGTTAGAATGATGGGACCACATATATCTGCATGAATGAGTTCCAAATCTAAGTTGCTCTCCAGTGACTTTTCTTGGAAATAGAATAGCGATGCTGCTTCCCATTGATACAATTGGAGTAGGTCATAGTTGACATAGAGATTTGAGGAAGTCCATGTACCATGTTCTTGTTTAGTAATTTTCTTAAGCCACTATAACTTAAATGGCCATACCTTCTTTGCCAAAGGAGAGAAAAATTTCAAGTGCTTGTGTGGAAACACTTATTAGACTGTGGTACCAAAGTCAAGGGTTGAGGCAACATGATAAACATCCTATTGGCACTCATGTTGACATATTTTTCATATTCCTCCCTTGATCAAAATGTCCAAAACCTTTGTCTTGTAGTTGCTTTATGCTTAAGAGATAATTTCACAACTCTATAATATAATATATTTCAGTGACTACGATATTTACTTCATCTAACGACAACTTAACACCTCCTTTTCCCATCACCTTCATCTTAGAGTTGTTTCTATATTTTACTGAATCATGAAAGTTTTCATCCAAATTATGAAACATAGTTATATCACCACACATATCATTTGAACACCCTGAATAAAGAAACCATGCATCTTCTTCTTCTGAATCATGAAAGTTTTCATCCAAATTATGAAACATAGTTATATCACCACACATATCATTTGAACACCCTGAATAAAGAAACCATGCTTCTTCTTCTTCTTCTTCAATGTCCTTGAGTAGGACATACAATATAAACCAACTTCTATATTATAGAGCAGGGAATTTTTTCTACATAAATTCTCATTTTGTTGGCCACTCTTTTTGACCCTAGAGAAATACTCTGTCACTATTTCTTCAGATTTCATCTCAAAAACTTCAAATTCTCTACAAAGGGCTTGAAGGTGAGATCTACTGGCCTTTGCATTTTCTTCAACCAGTGTCCTTCTTGAGAATGGTGTCGAGAACAGTTTCATCAATCGCTTGAAAAATAATAATTCTTCATTTTCAGATCTTTCAATTTCATCTCATCGATCCTTTTTTCGATGTGGTTATGTTTGTGTCGTACCTTTTATTATTGCAACATAGTCAGGCCAAATTAGCTCCCAATATTCCTTAGATTGAAGGAAATTTTCCATTAGCTTGCTCCAATGGTCATAGTGACCATCAAAGTGTGGAATGGTCAGTTGGACGAAGCTATCTTTTGATGTCATTTTTTTATGTTAGGATAAGAATGCAAAGTTTGCGAATTTAACATATCAGGCCCAATGGGGGCTTTGGTTCCAAAATGTTAAGAATGGTTTATTTATTGCTTTGATATAAAACATGAATTGTACAGAAATGACTTGCTTTTATTGACCAATAATCCACTTAGCGGAAATAAAGGCGCTAGTAGTAGTTGAAAATCCAAATAATTATGCCTAAAGACTAGGACTTCCAAGATATTATTAAAAATAGAAAAAACTTGATACACATCTCTAATTTCTCCAACTCGACCATTCTTCTGCAGGTACCAGATTGTACCTTGGCCTGTTATTGTTTCCTTAGATAGATCTCCAAACGATTGTGCCCAACCTCAACTTTAGAGAGCTACTTAAAAAGGTTTTCATATCTTTAGACAAATTGTGTTGTCTGAACATGTCGAACTTAGTTTTCCACCCAAGCTCCTTAACATCATCAACAACCCATCTTTCTCTTTAACAAGCTTTGAGAGAAAGTTAATTTCTTTCTTGCTCTCAAATCAGAAATGTTTCGCGAAATTCCTGACCTTGCCACAATTGTTGCACTAGTCCGATTTGCAATATTTTGGGCAATGATCGTACTTTCCACATTTGACCGACCTTCTTTCCATTGAGGTCATCCTCAACCATGCCAATTTTGTTGGTCGTTTTGCTATTTACCCTTTTCATATCCTCCTCTGCCTCTACCACCAAAACTTTGAGTGCTCTGAGTAAAATGTACTTCCTTTTCCTTAATAGTTGCCCTTGCTTGAAATGCTTGTTCGAGAGACTCCTTCTTCTTGTTCTTTTTTCGCTACTCATGCAACTCAAGTGACCCAACAAGCTCTTCAACCGAGAGCGTTGACAAGTTTTTGGACTCCTCAATAATGCATACCATATTCTCAAAATTGTCGATTAACAACCTTAGGATTTTCTCCACTATTTGGCTAGTGGGCAATGTTTCTCAATTCCTACCAAACTTATTCAACATATTCTCAACCCGAGAGATGTATTCGGCCACTCCTTTAACCTCTTTCAGCCTCTTTCATCCTCTTGCTCTCAAGCTCGCTTTTAAGAGTTTGAAGTCTGGTCTGCTTTACACGATTATCCCCCTTATATTTCTTTTCCAATATATCCCACACTTCTTTTGAAGCTTTAACATTTGCTATCTGCTTATAGCTTGACTCATCGACAACTCGGTACAATAAATACATAGTTGGTTTGTTCTTCACTCGCGATGCTCTGAACGTGGCAAGCTGGGCATTCTTCTGTCCTTCAGTTGCTCATTCTTGGTTGTCATTTTCAATTGCTTCCATACTTCTTAGGATTCAATAAGGGCCTTCATTTGTATACTCCAGTTATCATAGTTGACAAATTTTGTTATCTTAGGTAGGGACATACTCTTTGCAAGGTTAGCCCACCAGTGCAATAAGGGCTTTTGGCCCCGGTTATTTTCGTCATTCTGCCTCGGTTTTAGACCCGAGGCATATTGGGACGAGACCAAAAGTTTGGTCTCGGTTGTAAAGAACCGAAGCCATAGAGACTTTTTTTGTTTCGCGCACCAGCCACCATTCACGCACCAGCCACCATGTCCTTCAGCTTCTTCCCCAACCCGCTCACCATCGACGTCCTCGTCCGGTCCGCCGACGACCCCGGCCTGCACCCGATTGGAAATTGGAAATGCAATGATGGCTGCTCCTCTGCTGCCGGCGCTGGCTCGTCCACGGTAGTGCTACTGCAACGCCGCTCTAACGTGATGGAAACTTCTGTGTTGGCTGCGTGACTGGTGTGGGTTGTTGTGTTTCGTTCACGGCGCAGTGGTGCGTTGCGGTGGCTCTTCCGCTACTGCTGTAGTGCGGACTCGCAGGTGGATGCTGTAGAGAGCTGAACTCGCAGGTGCAGATGCGTGGAACCTCGGCGTGGTGGTTCTGGTTCTCCATCTTCGACCTGGTTTTGCTGTTTCGTGGTTCGTGAGAAGAAGAACTCGCGGTGGGCGTGGCTGCAAGGTGTGTGGAGGCGCTGCAGTGGCAGTGAAGGTGTGTGGAGGCGCCGCAGGGTTCGCGAATTTGGAACTAGAACCCTAAATAAGGTCTATGGCCTCGGTTCCATTAATGACCGAGGCATAAAGTCGTATAGGCCTCGGTCCTATTCCACCCGAGGCCAAAGCCTCCGCTGTCAGTGGCAATTTCGAAATTTTGGGGAACACTGACAAGTTATAGGCCTCGGTTGAGTGATAACCGAAGCATAAAATCTCTTATAGGCTTCGGTTGGATAGATACCCGAGGCAAAAAGGTTCGAAAAATTTCAAAAATGCCACCGCGTCCTTATAGTCTTCGGTTCTGCAGTAACCGAAGCCTATAAGGCGAGTTAAAAACGTGATTCTGCACTAGTGGCCATCACCCTCAAACTTTCTAACTATCTAGGTCTTTCTTAAGCACTCAAATACTCAAGTTCTCTAACTCTGATGTCAATTTGTTTACAACATGTCTTTCTTAAAATACTTCTAGTATTATTACTTGATATTGTTAATACATCAACTACTTAGACCTTTGGCCGTTCAACTTCAACTCTTAAACATAATTTCTGATACCAAAACATAATTAATGAATTTTATTGTATGTCATAATTATTGCAAAGAATCACTCCTGAACTTTGAAATCTCCTAACACAATTAATTATAACAAAACTTATTAAATGCAATTACCACATTTAAGTTTATCCAACACATACAAGAGGCATGTACGCAAACAACTCCTCCTTAACCCACCTCTCCCATGTGATTGTGGTGTTGAAGTTGAAGTCTATCGACATTAATTTGAAAACGGCCAAGCCATTGTTCCCCTATAAAATCAAGCGTTTGATAGCCGAATACGATGTAGCTACAACTTGCATATTCGTTTTCATATCACAAGTGCAATCTATGGAAGAGGTAACAAAGATGGGTTATTTGGGCATAGTGAATAAACCCCATGCCGTGTGCATTCCATACCCAGCACAGGGTCACATAAACCCAATGCTAAAGCTGGCAAAACTCCTTCACTTCAATGGCTTCCACATCACCTTTGTTAACACCGAGTATAACCATAAACGCCTTCTTAAATCCAGAGGGGCTTCTTCGCTTAATGGTCCCCCTTCATTTCGTTTTGAAACCATCCCCGATGGTCTACCCGAGTACGATGTGGATGTGACTCAGGATGTTCCTTCCCTCTGTGATTCCACCAGAAGAACTTGCCTCCCTCACTTCAGAAACCTTCTCGCTAAGGTTAATAACTCAGATGCCCCTCCTGTGACCTGCATAGTTTCTGACGGTGTTATGAGCTTCACCGTTGATGCTGCCGAAGAATTGGGTGTCCCTGAGGTGCTGTTTTGGACAACCAGTGCATGTGGGTTCATGTGTTATGTTCAATACGAACATTTAATTCAGAAGGGCATAACACCCCTGAAAGGTAATCTCTCCTAATTTTATTTAATCCATGTTACCATTAAAAACGACGTGGTACTTTTGGTAGTTATGTACATAAATTTTTGGAACGATACTCATTTTATGAATTAACTTTTTTTTTTCATGAGTCTAATTATATTTCCACTCAACCCCTAAAAATGGTAGAACCATATATGATTTAAGACATTATATGTATTGTGTGTGTAACCGTCAATATGACAGTTAAGTATACCTTTCAGTCTTGTCCTTTTTTTTTTCAGAAAGAATTGTTAATTGATTGTATTTTAAAAAAAAAATGTTTTAGTGCCTTTGAAACATCAATATGTGTATGTATATACATGTTATTAATTTATTTTATAAACTTATTTTGTCTGCTTATAAACTTATTTCCAGTTTCTCCCATTCAGCCGGAGACGAAGGTAACACAAAATTTTATTAAATTATAAATAATGATATTTTGATCATTTTTATTTCTTATAAAATTATTTGAGATATAATAATATAATCATGTACAAAATAAAGACTTTCAGAATATTATTACTCCTTTGTAAGTTTTTTACATGTTTTGTATTTATGTTATTTAAATTTAATAAGGATTTAAATACTATTTTAGTTACTGTTTCGGTTCAATTTATTTAATTTGATCTATTTTTTTGCGCGTTGAATTTGGTTCTTGATTTGTTAAATTATGTTAAATTTTATTTTTTTCGTGTTCGCCGTTTAAATTGATAATAATAGAGTATATAGGCAAGGGATGTCAATAGGACGAGTAGGGTACGGGTAGTAGCTCCTCCGTACCCTACCCACTGGATAAATATCCGTTCCATATCTGTCGGGTATATGTTATGCGGGTACCTATATAATTTTTTAATATCCACGTATATCTATGGGTACCCGTGGGTATTTACAAAAAAATACAAAAATATTTAACAACATATTTTAATCGTAAATTTAAATAAAATAAAGTAAATAACATTCATAAATTTTAAACAAAGTCCAAATAACTCATTTAAATAGTATTGAATGACAGTTTACAAAGAAATGAATTTTTTTAAAAACTAATTGATAAAAAAATAACTCATTCAAAATCAATATGTTAATATTTTAATCATGATTTTTTATTTTTTATTTAATTTAAATTAGAGTATAGCGGGTACGGGTATCCACAGGTATAGATACTATGATACGCGTATGCGCCCCGTTAACATGCGAATATTAAAAATACATGTACCCGTTACCTACGGGTATCCATTTACAATATTCATTTCCTACCCATTGCGAGTTTTATCCGCGGATACCCGTAGGTATGAATTTTTTTGACATCCTAGTACAGGCTGACACTGTTCAAATAACATGACATTATGACCGATTGTGTTTTGTTGAAATATTTGCCTATTTTAGTTAAATTTGTTCAATTTAGTCTCACCCTCTATTTAATTATCATTCACTACTGTCACCACTACCAACACTGTCACTGCCACCACTACCAACACTGTCACTGCTACCCATCACCACCAAACTAAAACCACTACTACCACCCTACCACCACCACCAACATCCCAACCATAACCACCACTACATTAAAACCACTGTCACTACCAATCTAAACACAGAACCACTACCACCAGATTGAAACAACCACCATTGCCATGAAAGGGATAATAAGACTAAATTGAACAAATTTAACTAAATAGGAACTTATTTGAACAAAACACAATCCATCATAATGTGAACTTTGCCACGTCATGTGAATAGTGTCAGCATGAAAACTCTGTCATCATCTATTTAAACGGTATCAAAGAAAAGAAAGAAATTGAACAAAATTTAGCAAATAAGATATCACATTGAACGCGTAAAAAAAAGGAACAAAATTGAACAAACTGGACATAAAGAGATCAAAATAGTATTTAAACCTTTAATAAATTAACGTCGTGTGTTTGCTATGTAGACTCAAGTGATGTCACGAACGGGTATTTGGAGACTACCATCGATTGGATACCAGGCATCAAGGAAATTCGTTTGAAGGATATTCCTAGTTTCATTAGGACCACAGATTCAAATGATCTTATGCTTGATTTCGTGCAAGGGGAGTGCAAGAGGGCTCGAAGAGCTTCTGCGATACTGTTGAACACGTTTGATACATTAGAGCATGACGTGTTGGAAGCGTTCTCGTCTATTTTGCCTCCTGTTTATTCCATAGGCCCTTTGAATTTACTTGTGAAGAGTGTTGATGACAAAGAACTGAATGCATTTGAGTCCAATCTGTGGAAGGAGGAGTCTGAGTGCATGGAGTGGCTCGCTACCAAAGAGCTTAATAGTGTTCTTTACGTGAATTTTGGGAGCATCACAGTTATGACTGGTGAGCAACTGGTCGAGTTTTCACGGGGACTTGGTAATAGCAACAAAAGCTTTTTATGGGTCATAAGACCAGATCTTGTCGCTGGTGAAAATGCTGTTTTACCTCAGGAATTTGTGAAACAAACAAAAAATAGAGGCCTTTTGTCCAGTTGGTGTTCTCAAGAGCAGGTGCTGAATCACCCAGCGATTGGAGGGTTTTTGACACACAGTGGTTGGAATTCAACCATAGAAAGTTTGTGTGCTGGTGTTCCGATGATATGTTGGCCTTTCTTTTCGGAGCAACAAACGAATTGCAGGTTCTGCTGCAAAGAGTGGGGGGTTGGGTTGGAGATTGAAGATGTTAAGAGAGACAAAATAGAGAGCCTTGTGAAGGAGTTGATGGATGGTGAAAAGGGTAGAGAGATGAAGGAGAAAGCCTTGCAATGGAAGGAATTGGCAAAGAGTGCTGCTTCTGGTCCCTACGGAACTTCTTTTCTTAATTTGGACAACATGGTTCGTGAAGTTCTTCTGGGAAAAAAATGTTATAAATCAGTTTTAGATTAGTTCGTTGCTTTACATATATTTTATGTTTCTAAAATGAAGTACAGTGTGAAGTTATCTTAAGAAGAAAGTTTATTTCAGTTTGATTTTGAAAACCTTATATTACTACAGGAGTAGTCTCTTGCGGTAATATTGTTATTATCAAATAATATCTGAGGTGATGTATACAAATTATTAGAAAAACTATATTGATGTTACAGATTTTTCGCCAACTAAAATAAAACTATTTACCCTTTAATAGTTCTAAAGAAAGTTCTAGAAGTCGTACTAACAAGAAGGTAAGCATTTTATCTTGCCCCTCACTCATTTTTCGTCTTCACGTACATATTCACATTTTTGTTCCACGGCGCAGAGAAACACCTGAGTGAATTTTTTTATACAAGTTATATTTTTATATGGTTACTATGAAAATAAAAATATCTAGTTACACTATATCTTTCTTCTCTGCAATAAACATTCGCTTTTTAAATGAAAGGAAAAATGGTTTGGATTTTTTCTTGCAATGATTAAAGGCTTCATAATCAGCATTCAATTTTTTCTTGAGAAGGGCAACCTTTTGCCAATATTATTTTTTTTACTTTGACCAAATCAATGACATAACTCGATTCTAGAAACGTAGAAGGGAGGCATCCAAGGAGTTCGTATTGCATCAGACTCTGAAGGGAGTTGTGGAAATTGAGAAAGAAAATTATAGGGCAAGTATTGGTGTTACTATTCTTCACCATTGGCTATTTTCTGATAAAACTATTTTCTTTTAATTACTTATTAAAAGATTTTTATAACAAAATCATGATTATGTTGTAGAAGTTAGGATGCTCGTAAGCTTGTAGAACATGTTGATTATTTAGAACATGTTCAACTACTTGTGTTTTTTTTTTCCTTTATTAAGGTAATAGGTTTGCATTGCAACACCAATCTGATTTTATGATTGATATATTTTTGGACCACAAAGATGAAATAATTATCTAAGTCAATTATGTCTTTTACATCTATTATCTTAATAGTAGCCGAAACAATTAGCAGAGAAAATTAACGAAAAAACCAAAGTCATAGACAAGATTGGATGTGTCAACCAAGATCTTCTGACAGATACTTAGATGGTTTAAACAAATTTCTCGACTTTGCATTTAGTAATGTATCACAAGGTGATCAAATTTTATATCCGTGCAAGAATTCTAATGATGTTAGTGTAATTAGGTACTTGTTTGTAGCATTTTATGGATCATTTTATGGGACAATCACTACTACATATATTACTTTCAATAAAATTTTAAAAAATGTTGCTAAAGCCTTCAAAAAATGTTACAATTTGCAAAGGTAACATTTATACACATGTTATATATAGTGCATGTTACCAAATGTTTTAGTAACATTTTTAGTATTATTAGTATCATTTTTAAAAATTTTACCAATTAGCATCTTTATTAACATCTGAAAAATGTTACAAATTTAATTTTTTTGTAATATTTGAAAAATTGTTACCTATATATTTTCTAACATTTAATGAAAATGTTACCTATATATTTTATATCTTTTAAATGAATGTTACCAATGATCTTATTTTACAACAATTAAGAAAGGTTATGAATTTCCTTTTTGTAACATTTTAAAATTGTTACTAATTTATTTATTTAGAAATAAGGACAATGCACTTTTTATGAAATTGAAACAATCCTACGACAATATTTAGGCAAAATTCAATTTTAGTGTACCCTAAAATGCTTCATACATAAAATGCTCCATAAAATGCTACTAACAAGTACCTAATTACACTAGCATCATGACTTGCTAGGCATCAACAATAAAGTTTGCGACAATAAGAAAAAAAAGTCTACAACAATAAGAAAAGATATTCTCAACAAATTGCAAATACAAGCAATGTATACAATCATGACAAAATCCTTATTCTTCCCCCTTTTTCTTGAGCTTAGCACTACTAAAATTTCCTTTTTGTGGTGTCTTTGCTTTCAACTCATTCAATGTCTATAAAAAAAATATTATCAAGAATTAATAGGCTTATATCTTCTTTAAAATCAAATTGGATGTACTGTGTACTAAATTATTTTTGAAAGAAAAGAAAAAATGCTTTAACCTTCAGAACTGATTCAATTGGATAACTTTCTTTAAGACTTGGATCCACTAATTTGTGAATACCTTTTAAAGGATTACCCTGTGAATTCAGCACATAAACTAAAATCAACACAAAAATTTGTCTGTTTAAATATTCATGAATTAACTCCTAACACATATCAAGCAATATATTAATCTCAATCTCAACAGGAAAATACACTAAAAAAGTAAACAATACAGGGAACGGAAATGATTAAATATATATGAATCATGTCCCTCATCTTCTCGCTTAACGAAATGTTGAGGTCTCCTACCCTAATAAGCTCTCTTATGTCTCTCAAAGTCGGGCGTACGTCAATCGTGTGACCATTGTTACAATGGTACCTACACTATTTGTTCATATCTACATTAAGTGGGATCTTAAACATTTATGGTAATAGGATAAGGTCAGCATACTGAGCTTCCTCCAAGATGTGTGACTTGGGAGCGTTGAGGGGTGCATAGTTCGTGTATCGGACATGCTTACGCTCTGATTGCCAAACATTGCTTCGAGGGACGAGTGCTTTGTTAACCTCCATTTCCATAGGGAAGATGTTGGTTTTGACATAAGCTTTATATTTCCTCATATCCTCCACCTTTATGAACTTGGCAGTGTGTTGACACAAATCATTAATACTAATGGGGGGTTAATGCACAACTTATCAGTGAACGACCCTATCTAGAGACCATTAATCATATACTACAGTATGATATCGGGGTTCAAAATCTTCACTTTAAGTGAAACTATGCCAAATTTATCAATGAAGGCTCTTAAGGATTCCCATTGCTCTTGCCTTATGTTGTAAAGGGAGAGGGAGGAGACGTCATGATGACGGCTTGGCTCAAAATGTGTTGTAATTGATGAGTTTAATGTGTCGAAACATTCGATGGAGAATGGTGGTAAGTTAGCGAACCAATCTAGAGTTGGTCCTCCTAAAGTAGAAGAAAACGCCTTGCACAAAACGACGTTGTCGGTTGAGTAAAGGTTGATCTAGTACCACTACCATGTTCCTTGTAGACCATTTTTTATGTCTTCAAATCTTCAGAGCTTCCTCTTCATAGAATATTTTGTAAATTCACCTAAAAAGTTTTAGGGGTTCATGAACTCAGTCTCAAAGGGAACTCATCTTCTAAAGTAGCAAACAAGGGAAGGGGGAGGTGTTTACAAAAGGCACTTTGATGCCAAAGTCAGTTTGAGATACCAAAGAATAAATGTCAGAGAAAACATAATCATGTACTTCATAAAATGTACCTTTTATACTAGGATTCATGGGCCTTACTTAATTGGGCTTTAGTTTAGTTGAAATAATTACTTGATAATCAGATCGAAGTAATTAATCTTGGATTTACCTTCTTTGAATGATGGTTATATTATTGGTTCATTGGAATAATTAGAGAACATATCGTCCTACAGGATCGATATGTACTCCACCGGACCGTGTACTTTGTAAACTATGCTTTTCTATTACTTCGAATACATGTTAAAAATAGAAAGAAAAAAAAGTTAAAAATTTGATAGTTTAACACATGTTTAAATTAGGTTATTTAGTGAAATGTGATAATAGTATCTGGTGTAATTTAATTATGTGTTTGGTTAGTCCAACATATTTTCATGTTCTTTATTACCTGTGAGGTGATGACGGCATGAATTTATTTAAAAATGTGATAACATGATTTAGGTTTGAAGTTGACAACTTAGTGTGGGACCTTTACAATATGCAGAAAGTAGTGAAGCATCGATTTATGCGTCCACAACATGGCCGAGAAAGGATTGACTATCTCAATCAAATTTACAGCAATATCCAATTGACAAACTGCACTCGCCATTCGCAAGTTGCCTAATCCACCCGACTCCATTTGTATTTGTTTTCACGTATTCTCTTATCTCATACAAGAATAAATTAATTATTTTTCAATCATCATACAAAACTATTTACATATAATATAACCATCAATTACATTACACTTTCATAATAGAGAACATACAACACAAATTATAATGGAATAACATATATTCAAGAGTACAACATATATTCAAGAGTACATGAGTTGTTAATTGTATATCAATGAAATAATTAAATTTAAACTTATCATACTCAATACCTTTCACAAGATATGACTCAATATAGATTAAATTTTTTTTTTCACCAGTAAAAACTAACACATGAATTTCAAAAACACCACTTGTAAAAATCAACCTCAATTTCTTACGTTAAAACAGTCCTTGCAATTGCTATAAGGATTTTCTTCAACCTTTCATCACTTACTGTCTTATCTATGTAATTAGATCATTAACTAAACATATGATATCATCATCTCATCCCATGTATCCATCACCCCACATCCACATAAAGGTTACACCACTTCACTACAGAAAATGGTTTTAGCACAAATTATTTTAGATATTGTACTTCGGTTCAACAACCGAAGCATATACAAACAGGGAAAAAAGGACGACTATTTGACTTTAGTTATGAATTAAAGCATAAAGTTCCATATTAACGAAGCATGAAACGATAAATAAATATAGGAAAAAAAAGTATTAGGTTTAAGTTATCTCCATAGTAAAAGCCTAATACCCTTAAAATTAAATAATGTTTTAAATTAGGAAGACTATTTGTCTTTGGTTATTACTTGAACTAAAGCCTAATATTCTTAAAATTAAATAATGTTTTAAACCATAAAGGATATTAGGCTTCGTTTATTATCAGAACCGAAGTCTAATACCCTTAAAATTAAATAATATTTTTAATCATAAAGGGTACTAAGGTTTGGGTATTACTTGAACCAAAATCTAATACCCTCTTTGTATTTGATTTTGGTTATAACTGAAGCCTAATGTAGAAATTTTTTAAAATATATTTTTTGTTTTTGTACTACATATTAAAGCTACAAATAATAAGACAGAAGCAACACAGAAGTAGCACATTGTATTTACGAAACCTATAATAAACCAAAATCTACATACAACAATATGCTATACTTACAACAAGTGGCATGGTTTCGACCACACAACGGCGTAAGGACGGTGGCACTCAAGGGTGACGATGAGCTAGTTCATAAAGGAGGATGGAAGAAAAAAATAGTAGAAATGAAGTGGTCACTGTCACAACCGAAATCGCAACGGGATGACAAATCAAAAAATAAATTTTGTAAAAAAGGGTTTGGAGTCGCCACCATAGTTATTATAGGAAATTATGGAAAACCATAAAAAGGAGCAAGGTCTACGAAAACAAGGATTGGGGGTACGGGAGTTAATTACACGTAGAGAATGTGTTAGCACCCTACAACGTCCATCCTAAGACGGTACCTTTAATTAAAATACAAATTGATGTGGTCTCCTTTAAATGTTTATTTAAAAGAAATAAAAAAAATTAATAAATTAAAAATTAATAAAAATAAATAAATAAGAATAAATAAATAAAGATGACAAAGAAAAACAAAGGAAACAAAAAGATTTTTTTTTTGTTTTTTGGGCCCGACAAGGATTACTCCTTGCTCCGTATATCCATTCATAATGGAGAATCAGGGTCACGTAGTTCTTTATGAAAAAAAAAATTTTTGAAAAAAACAATTTGTTTGAAGATGTTAATATCGCCTTTTTTTATAATTGAAAATTTTGTATTTTTTTAGTAATCTTATAGAAGAGCGAAGGTATTAAGTACTAAGACGACACGAGTGGTCATACGAGCACTTATACATTTTAAAAGTTAAAAGGGTATTTAAATTATTTATTTGTTATTACTTCCTTTAAGGAAAAAAAAAACTTCCGAAAAAAAGACATCATACCCAAAAACGTGATTATTATATGTCCATAATTTATGAAAATATTAGGAAAATAAATAAATAAATAAAATATTAGGAAATAATGTTTAGGATTAAACATATTATTTTATTATAAAAAGTTTTAAAACACTTAATATGAAAAAAGAAAAAAAAAACACAACATATTCATACAACGTGAAAACATGATATCTCTCACTTATTCACGCAACAACGTTCACAACCCAATGCAATCAACAAACATTAATTATAAAACTAATGAACCCAAAAATGCATGACATAATGTTTTTTCCATATCAAAAGAAATAATGAAAACATCAAATTCAATCAAGATCAAAAACACATCTCGAGAAATACTGCATAACCCAACAAAAAAAGAATTTTGCGAACCTGAATGGGAGATCAGACTTCCAATAGTTGCGTTGGAACACCAAGAAGCACGTGGGGGTGGCGATCGAAGGTGAGTGGGTCTTTTATGTGCGAGGGTTAAAAGAGAATTGTGCTTAGGGTGAGAGAGGTCTCCAGAATTTTTGAGAGAAAAAAAATATCCCTTTCTTCTTTTTCTGATGGGTTTACATACACAACATTATAAATCTAACGTAATCTCGTAATAAAAGTATGCCTTAATTACAACGAATTTTAAAAGGTAAGAATTGGTCTTAATATTATCACATTATGAGAATCAAATCATAGAAAAATCAGAGCACACAATTAAATGTGATCAGCAAAATTAATTCTAATTAGTAAAAAAGATATTGCGTTGAATCATATTACTACTTTCTTTATCTGGAAAGAGAGGTGTCATAAAAATCAGAGCACAAAATCAATTATGATCAAAACAGATTAATTATAATTACAAAAAGATATTATTGAAAAACATATTACTATTTTCCTCATCTGAAAAAGGAGATGTCATAAAATTATAGCACAAAATCAGAGTAAATGATTCTAAATATTAGAACATATTCTGTTTCTAATTATTAGACTAACTTCTTAATCTGAAGCAGAAACGACAAAGCATAGAGTGGGGGTGCGAAAATAAAATTTTGGGCTGCCATTAGTTGCAAGGAAAAAAAATGGTGTGGGTGTACAAAGTATTTTGGGCTAAAAAAAAAGCAAAGCCTCAAAAGAAAATACATAAAAGATTAAAACAATCTCTCGCTTTTTTTCTTTTTATTTATATATTTATTATTAATATTATTTAGACAAAGAAAAAACCAAAGAAAAATTATTTACTTTTTTTTATTTTTTTATTTTTTTTATTTTCTTAAAAAAACAAATTATTATTATTGATTCTATTATTTATTTAGTCGGACGAAATTGGGTGTTGACAGCTGCCCCTCTTTACTTAGATTTTGCGATAATATGAAAATTTTACATTTTCATATTCTCAAAGAAATATAAGTAAAGATAAAGACACTAATTTTGTCCAGTTTCAAGAGAAACAAAGACAAAACATGAAATCAAAGGTTACAAACCAACAACCTCATTTCTAAAGGATTCAATGACCATTACCACGTAGAGGGTCTTGATCCAGAAAGACATAAACTTTTTGCAAACATGATTTCTTTTTGAAAAAGATTAGACCAATCTCGAGGAGAGGGTCTACATCCAAAGGATTCGACGACCATTACCATGTAGAGGGCCTCAATCCCAAAAACATATACTTTTTGCAAATATAATTTCTTTTTGAAAAGATTAGACCAATCTTGAGGAGAGAGTCTAAATCCAAAGGATTCGGCGACCATTACCATGTAGAGGGCTCCAATCCCAAAAACATATACTTTTTGCAAATATGATTTCTTTTTGAAAAGATTAGACCAATCCTAAGGAGAGGGTCTACATCCAAAGGATTCAGCGACCATTACCATGTAGAGGGCCCCGATCCAAAAGCATATACTTTTTGCAAATATGATTTCTTTTTGAAAAGATTAGACAAATTCTGAGGAGAGGGTCTACATCCAAAGGATTCGGCGACCATTACCATGTAGAGGGTCTCAATCCAAAAACGTATACTTTTTTGCAAATATGATTTCTTTTTGAAAAAAGATTAGACCAATCCTGAGGAGAGGGTCTACATCTAAAGGATTCGGCGACCATGACCATGTAGAGGGTCTTGATTCAAAAACATATACTTTTTGCAAATATGATTTTTTTTTGAAAAGATTAAACCAATCTTGAGGAGAGGGTCTACATCCAAAGGATTCGGCGACCATTACCATGTAGAGGGCCTCGATCCAAAAACATATACTTTTTGCAAATATAATTTCTTTTTGAAAAATATTAGACCAATCCCGAGGAGAGGGTCTACATCTAAAGGGGAACCTGAATATCGATTTAAGCGTAGACAAACACAACGTGAATGCCTTTTAAAAAAGAAGTAAAGTGATCCCAAGTGAAAGCTTGCCCCTGTGGGCCTTTATTTTCCTCTTCGAACTTTTCAAAATATGTTTAGATGATAAAAATGAATGGTATGATGTGATGAGGGTGCATGAATGCATGGATGCACAAAACCCTTACTTTTCCTTCCTTTCCTTTTCTTTTCCTCATTATTTATTTATTTTTATTTATTTACATTGCTTTTTTTTTGCCTCCACGACACCCTTTAGGAGCTAGTATGCATTTAGCGAATATAGCCGTGATGTTTTCTTGACACAAATATACCTTTTTACAAATATTTTTATTATTTTTAATTACCAGCTCAATGTAACACAAAACATTTTTACAACAAAATTATGAAAACCCAAATGATGTATTTTTTTTATCAAATAAAGCGAAATACAAAAAACTTGAAAACAAAGTCGATATCCTTATTTTGCATCCTCTATCATGCATAGAATTTTTTAACCGCATCAGAGCTGGCTGACAATGGTAACTCCTCCCCATCCATCCTTATGAGAATTAGTGCCCCGTCAGAGAATGTCTTCTTTGCCACATACCCACATACAAACCTTCATAATTTGGAGTCCATTTGTCTCTGTGGTCCTTTTGTATAAGTAAAATCTTTTTCAAAACTAAATCACCTTCATGAAACTCTTTGGGACACACCTTTTTATCAAACGTTTTTTCATCCTTCTTTGGTATAATTGTTCGTGACATGCTGTGGTTAGCCTTTTTTCCACCATGAGGGTAAGTGGGTCAAATCTGGCTTGAACCCATTCTGCTTCTTCTAATTGGGTTTCCATTAATACTCACAAGGATGGAATTTCCACCTCAAAAGGGAGTACTGATTTCATTCTAAATACCAGAGAGAAAGGCATTGCCCCAGTTGAAGTACGCACTGACATACGATATCCATGCAAAGCAAAAGGAAGCATCTCATGCCAACTTATACATGACCACCATCTTTTATATAATCTTCTTCATGTTTTTATTAGCAGCCCCAACTGCCCCATTCATCTTCTGACAAAAAGGAGAAGGTTCTCAATCATCCTCACTATCATCTTCCATATTATCATCAGAGTGCTCAAAATCAGGAATATCAACATTAAAATATTCATCATCATATTTGCATTATTTGAGTTTATAAAACAAATAAATAAAACGAAAACGATCGAAAAAGCAAAATATAAATGTTTTGTATTGTCACACTAAACATAAAAGAAAAAAGTCATCTCGCAAAGTCCCTTCGAGTAAAGCAATAGGATAAACTAAACTAAAAATTACATTTTCTCCAAATTAAACATCACAGGTAATTCGTTATCTCTTAATTATTCAACTACACGTTTGGAGGACAGGACTGCACAAAGTCTGAGCTTTCAAATCCACTTCCATCCTCGATGGGTGATATCTGACAAGCGTTAATCCATCTAACAGTATGGAAGCTCTCTTTGATGTCACTGATGCAAATCTTCCCTTTCTTTCATTCTCGACCTTCTATGCGAGCTAGGTCTAACTCCTTCTTTTCTTCTGCCAGCCTCTTCTTGTCCTCTTTGTCCCCACAACACACTTGCATGAAGTTCTTGTTGATCAAATTTTGTAGAAAATTTTCGAACTTGTTGCACGCCTCGATGGAATGTTCAGCATCTGGATGGAACCCGCATGCATCCCTTAAGTTATATTCACCTTCCAACAATCCTACTGTTAGTAGTCCCTTAAAAATAAACCTTCGTGAACTCTTAATTTCGCTTACATTCTTCACCAAATTATGTCCCTCGAGATCAATAGCATTTATCGAAGTATTATCATGCCCAGAGAGGGGATTGACTTTAATGTTGGATGTATTCTCTTTAAATTTTAACCACCCTGAGTCGATTAAAGCTTGCACTTTGTGTTTGAAAGACAAACATTTCTCAGTAGAGTGACCAATGGCTCCCCTGTGATAATCACATGTGGCGTTTACATCAAAATACTTAGGGTATAGTGGCTCCAATGGCTTTATCGGGCAGATAGCTACCAAAGCATTACAAAGTAGATCCGACAATAACTCTGTGTAAGTCACATGAATAGGAGTGAAATGAATATAATTATTTTCTTGATTCCTTCTAGGACTAGTGATTTGCCCTAAAGACTGGTTGGGATTTGTGTTAGCCTCAATTTTCCAAGTATTATTTAAGGCGTGTTGTGATTGATAGGATCCCTACTATGAAGATTGTGCTTGGTAAGCGGGAGTCTGATTTTCCCACCTAGGTATTGTTGATGTTGCATGTACCTCTACTTCCATCTTCTTCCCAAGACTGAAATTAGAATTTTTAGGAGTTGTAGCCGCAAGCGGGCTATATGCAATTTTTCCATTTTTCAGCCCAATCTCTATCCTTTCACCTATGATGATGATATCAGCGAAATTTGAGGATACATTCCCCACCATGTGCTCATAGAATGGTGGTTGCAACGTGTTCACAAACATTGCCACCATTTCCTTATCATGAAGAGAAGGTTCCACTTGAGAAGCAAGCTCTCTCCATCGTTATGCATACTCCTTAAATGATTCAGCATCCTTTTTGGCCATGTTTTGTAATTGCAATCGATCTGGCGCAATATCCATGTTATACTTGTACTATTTCAAAAATGCATCTACCAAATTCATCCAAGAACGAATGTGAGACGCTTCCAAATGTGTATACCAACTCAATGCTACCCCAGCCAAATTGTCTTAGAAGAAGTGGATTAGCAATTTGTCATCATAAGCATAAGCAACCATCTTTCAACAATACATGGTTAGATGGCTTCTAGGGTATGTGGTACCCTTGTACTTTTCGAACTCTGGAACTTTAAACTTGTGAGGTATTATTACATCACAAACAAGGCTTAAACCTGTAACATCGTCAAACCCATAGTTTCCACCTCTCTCAATAGCTCGTAGCCGTTCTTCCAAAATTTCCAACTTAGTTTTGGTTCCCTGAACATCAGTGGATACGGCCTGCATAGTAAGGTGTGGTGTAATCTTGCCCAAATAGTCATCACCGATAATTGTGTTTAAAGGCTTGGGTATTACAGTCACTCGTGGTTCCGCAAAGGTAGTTGCTTCATTCCTTGGAGTATTAATTGGGAATGAGAAGGAAGCATGTTCAGCCTCTGAATATTCTCCAATAGGTGTGGTGTAACCCGATGACAATCCGTACGTTGGAAAAGCAATAGGAGCATCGTGAGTGCTTTCCTCACCCTTTGCTGATGAAGCTTCTCCTGAAGCCCTTAAGGACTTCAAGGCCTCCAAGATTTGACCTACTTGGTCATTTAGCTGATTGATATTTGCTTTTATTGTCTCTTGTGCGGTTTCCCAGTCCTCCATGTTTTTACTATTTGCTCGCGTCCTGTAAAGGTGCCTTGGCCTTGCCATATTAGTTTTTATTATTTTTGCTCTATTATTTTTATTAAACAAAAAAAAAATAAAAAAAATAAAAGGAAGGAAAAACATAATGCAAATCGTTTATTTTATTAAGAAATTATAAAGCTACGAGTAAATAGAAATTATCATGGAAAAGAGTCCACACAAACCCAACTATCTAGAAAGCTCATAAATCAATGTGTTAGAAAGAAAGCCTAATCTCTAGCCCTATCTATCACGCTCTCAAATTACTTTCTACAACCCTAGAGGATAATTTCTTCTTCAGAATATAAAATCCTAATTGACCCTAGACTCCAAATTCCATGTTAATTTCCCTTTTCTTTTTAAACTTAATCACAACTTTATAATTTCGGACATAAAATTAAATAAACATGATGAGATGACATGGTAAAACATAAATACATGGATGCAATAATATGTCATGCATGATTTTATTACTAAATCAAAAATCAAAAGGAAAGAAAGAAACAAAGATAATAATAATAATAATTAATAAAATAAAAAAACGAGAAAAAAAAAAGTATATCTCCCTTTGTGCCTTATCCATTGGGTTTGGCACCTAATGGATCTAAGGTAAAATACATGTGCTTATCAGGATGGTTTCCCAATACCTAAATATCAAGGTCACTAGATCTATGGATCCTAATTTCCTACCTAATAGATAAAAATGTGATGTTAACATGAAACTAAACACAAGCTACCCCACACTCCTAAATGTAAACGCTGCTCCCAATCATGCTAAAAGACAAAAACTAAACTACCTATAAGGCTATAAGAAAAGAAACAAAGAGAAACTATGCCCATAAACGTTGTGGCTGCACTGTAAAACTAAATGACCATTCTATGCATGCTATGGTTCTCTAACCATCAAACCAAAAATTGATATAAAAAAAAGGAAAACCAAAAATGTCCATCATCGAGTAGTATATCAAAATAAAAGATAACAACTGCACCATTCCACTCTAAATATGAATCAAATTTGGAACGTGAAAAATAATGCAAAGAGAGAAAAGACACAATTGCAACATCCCTACTGGAAATTACGTAATTAAAATAAATAAATAAATAAATAATTTATAAAACAACCTCATATTTTCATTATTCCCAAACGCATGAAAATTAAAACAAATTATTCAAAGCGCCAAAGATTTATTGAAGCTAAAATAATAGCCTTATTACAATTTCCAAAATCCAATAAAGATAACAAAAAACATAAATCATTTCCTAGCTCGAATCCCAAGCTAGCCCCACTCTCTGTCTTTAAACATCAACAACATCACTTGTAGCATTATTTGCTCCCGTGTAACGAATCACACGATCATCGTCAAACACAAACAGAAAGGGTGAGCTTATAAATAGAATAACATATCAGTTAACATAATAAAAGCAATTCACCCATCTGATTCATCCTAGTTAGTTCTTGGCCAAGACCTTAATATCCCAAGGCTTTTCAACCTTCAATTCAGACAAACAGCTAGCCCTAGATTCAAGATTTATGATGCTCACACGAACTTGCCCACTCGTGGTCATGCCTCTATGAACCTCCCCACTCGTAGTCCTGCTCTACGAACTTCCCCGCTCGTAGTCCTGCTCTACGGACCTACCCGCCTATAGTCCAACACACATGATCCACCAGCTATGTACCTCCCCGCACGCAGTATCTCTCAAGCGTGAGCACAGAACATACGAATCTACCTCGCTCGTATCCCTTCACGAGAGTAACTAGATATGAACCTCCCCACTCATATCATCACGTGTTCACCACCATCCATGAACCTACCTGTTCATGGCACAGTATCTCCAGATCCAAGTCTGCATCAATGCATACAAACAACACACAAAAACCCAAGCCTGCAACAATATTGCCTGGCTAGAACCACACAATTGCACTATTCTCGCTTAGGCTAGAAATCTTCGCCCAAGCGACCAGGCTTGTCTCGCTTAAGCTAGGCTCTCTCGCCTGAGTGATCGCGTTACAGTGTCACAATGCAAATTCTCGCTTGAGCGAGTTCTTCTCGCTTGGGCGAGATCGCTCTTCGCCTAGAACCAAAGTCTCTCGCTTATGCGGCGAGTCAAGCAGAAACAACACGAATTCACACGATTTCTCACTGAGGCGAGGAACTCTCGCCTGAGCGAGATGCTTTGTCGCCCAATTTGACCACCAAAATTCGAGATTGAACCATAAACAACAATATAGCACATAAACCCTCATCATATTCATACAAATGCATAAGAGGCTTTTCAAACATCATCAAAACACCAAACCTTTAATCCCATCACATAGAGCACGAAAATTCAGGGCACGCAAGCATAAAATCACAAGAGAGGACTCACAATCACAACACAAACCATTTAATTTTTAAAACATATAAGGACAACTTCCCTAACCTAGTTCTTCTTAACTCAAAATGGCTCCCATAATGCAGCTCCTTTGATTCACTCTAAACTCACATTTCACTTAGAATTCATGCTCCTTACCACACTCTCAGTTTTCAGTCTCAAAAACCCTTCTATTTGCCTTAGTTTGCCTTTTTAATAGGGTCCTTAATTATGGTTACTGGCCAAAAACGAAAATGGCATTTATATGAATACAATTGCCCTTCAAAGACCATTATGGGTTGTTTTTCCCAGCCTCGCTGCCCATTGTCACTAGGGTTTCTCTATCCTTTCACATTCATGCCACAATTAGTTTAGCAAAAATAAAGAAGTTAATTTCATTCTCAACAAGGTTTGAACCCAAAACCATACAATCACAAACCAAGTGCACAACCAATTCAACCAATTCATGTTTCGTGATAATTCCTATAATTTTATGATTACATTATCTCTACTCACATTCAATCATAACCTTAAAACAATGCACAAAATAAAATATCATACAATTGGCATACATAGGACTTGAAAGTCCTCTCACACAATCAAGTACTCTCAACCATGAGCTAGTACTTTTCCACATCACAACAATTTGTATTAAATGCCATAAAGGTTCCTACTACCCACATTTATTAAATAATTATTTAATTAATTATTTAAATTTCTCGGGTCTTACACCAACTACATCTCGATTGACAATCTTCCATGATGCACCAACCATATCATGCAACGTCCCATTGTGGTCTTATTTCAAGTATGAAAACATTAAACTAATGGTTTGTGGTTTATTTTAAATGAAAGCAAAGAGAAAAGAACCAAAGCTTTTATCTATAGAATGTGACTGCAATGAAACGAGATTAATCAACCCCATGCACACCATGAAACCAAGAAATGTGTATAACCTAACACTACTAGCACCATAAACCCCCAAAGAAGCAATAACAAACACCACAAAGGCTTAACAAAAGGGAACACAAGTGAAAAAAAAAAAACAGAGAACAAGATTAGTTTCTCCTACACATGCATGCTTTTCAAGTTTCATTCATCAACAAACAAAAAACAACCTTCACACTACTGACACACAAAACAACCTTTACACTATATGCATCTCAATGATAACTTGCGCACTACAGTTTTATAAACACATATATTCCACAAGCTATAATTAAATAAATAATTAAATAAAACAATTACTTAAATTACTCAAATTATCATTCCATAACCCACAATTAAATAAAATAATTAAGTTAGAATAAATCCACAGACTTAATCAAATCGTTAATTTTTTTTTCCATGTGTTTCTCTTTATTCTAAATTTTGCCGAGTTTTACAACCATTGTCATCCAACCATAACATCATCCACAAGTAGCAAAGAAACATGAATTAAGCACTAGAAAAACTCATAATTTTGATTCTTTATACACAAATTCCTTCTTTGCTCTAAAACCACCCC